>Ga0126342_10016245_pt1 | contig 12990 bp, 6 predicted proteins | sample Cyp1metagenome_FD_92528 | JGI IMG/M metagenome (GOLD analysis project Ga0126342, IMG submission 92528) | Coral microbial communities from Lord Howe Island, Old Settlement Bay, Australia - Cyphastrea 1 metagenome | ecosystem: Host-associated > Invertebrates > Cnidaria > Coral ... | reverse complement strand
TTTTATGTAAACGATTTATTGAAAGAAGTTTTCAGAAACTTCTTTTAAATCAATTATTTGCTGAAAGAAGTTTTCAGAAACTTCTTTTTAACTACTTTTAATGATAAAACAAGTTGAAAGAAGCTTCTGAAAACTTCTTTTTAACTACTTTTAATGATAAAACAAGTTGAAAGAAGTTTCCGAAAACAACTTTACAAAGAAGTTGCAATTTCGCAAAAGAAATTGGATTGTTTCAAAAGAAGTTGCTAAAAGAAGTTGTAAATTTTGAAGCTCCGTAAACACTACTTTTGGGGTACAGGCCACGGGCCTTCTGAAAACACCCAATATATATATTATATAATATATATATATGTTTGGTGATCTTCCGTGAATTTCTCTCAGTTTCCATTTGAAAACCGAGGGGCCCATGGCACCCCCATGGCACATGGGACGGGTGACCTCTCTGCAGGACGTGGAAGAGCTATGGGACTCGGACGTGGCCACGGAGATTCCAGCCACGTGGCCACGGGCGGAGTGGTGAAAGATTTCAATGGAACCATGAGCTGGTGGTTTATGGTAGATTTACCCTCTGGTTATTTAACATTGCCATGGTATAGATGGCCCATAGAAATAGATGATTTACCCAGCTATAAACCTCCATTTATAAGGGATTTTCCATGGCTATGTTAAATAACCAGATGGTAACGAACTAGTTTTCATGGGGTTTATTATGGTTTATAATACATCATATGGATGAATAAAATCTGGTTGGTGGTGACTGGAACCATGGATTTTTTTTTATGACTTCCCATTCAGTTGGGAAGAATTATCCCAATTGACGAACTCATATTTTGGGTAGGTATACCACCAACCAGTGATGGGGTCTCAAAATGGGTGGGGGGTTGTACAATCTGAGGGAATATTAGATGGATGTATTGATGTATTGTATGGAGGTATACTATAATACATTTGGTGGTGCATGGGGCAGCTTTGAATTTTGTGTCCGCGGGCTTCAAACGACCTGAACATGGTGGAGGCCACTCTAGAATTGCCGACATGGCTTTCACAAACCAACAGACCTTGCCAGCAAAGAGCTGACTAATCAACTAGAGTCCCAGACTTGCCGGACATTTGACGGTGCTATTTTTGGCTTATTTTTTAATCCCATGTTATCCCAACTTTTGTATACATTTGTTGCTTGAATTTCCACTGCTCGCCAGATAACCATCCAAGTCGTGTTTGTTCAGCTTCCAGTTTCGCCGCTGAAACTTTGACACTTCGCCTTCCCCAATTTTGCAAGACCTGCCATTTACAGTATGCACCTAACCCCCCCACTTTGATCCAACTTTGGCAAGTGGATAGGTTGAACTAAAGTCAACATGGTCAACCCCTTTTCAGACAGTTAAAACAGAGATGTAGAAATGGGGATGGGTTCCAGATGTTACAGCCCCTCTTGGTCGATGATTCTACGGGATTATGTATATATATATACCCTCTGGTAATTTAACATAGCTATGGAACATCACCATCTTTAAAAGGTAAATCTACGAACTAAATGGTCCATTTTCCATTGCTATGTTAAATTACCAGAGGGTATATATACTAATCAATATATTGGGGATGCTCACAATCCAGGGGAATCCCTCAACCAGTATTAAAACGACCACGCATGTTTTTGAACACTGCTCAGATGTAGAAATGGGGATGGGTTAAAACCATGATGCAATGTCCTATGTTTATCCCATTCTTATCCCTATAATTCATAGAAAACCATCTTAAACTACCATCAAACCTCCATTGTTTGATACATACATATATATATATATTATATCCTTATCATAATCTCTTCTCCCTATTACTAAAACCACCCGAATTAATGAAAATAGGAGTGGACTGCCACTTCCGGATTTTTTTGGTTGCTCACAATTGCGTTCTTAATTGTGGTAATTGAAAATGAATAGGAGAACAGGATGGTGAAATGATGGTTTGTACCCCCTATTAATAAAAATAGAACGAGACCCGTAAGTTTATTATTAGGGTCCCATCAACTTTGAAATCATGTTGTTTATTTCTTTTTATAAAGGTTTTAATTTGATTAATTATTAGGGGGAAGCTTCGAAATCCAATCTTTGGCAATATTTTAAACGGATTTTAAGAAGGGATTTAATTGATTTTGAAATTAATTGTTTTTTTTAAATAAGGTTTTTGTTTTATTATTAGGGGAAAGCTTCGAAATCCAATTTTTGGTAATAGTTTAAAAGGATTTTAAAAAGGAATTTAATCGTTTTTTATTTTTTAATTAAGGTTTTTGTTTTATTATGAGGGGAAAGCTTCGAAATCCAATTTTGGCAATATTTGAAAATAATTTTAAAAAGAGGTTTAATTGATTTTGAAATCGACATTTTTATTTTTTGAATTAAGGTTTTGTTTTATTATTAGGGGCACCCAAATACTAAATACCTCCTCATAATAAAAATAGATCATCGTGTTTAGCATTTGGGGGGGTGTTTTAGTATTAGGGAGCAGAGATTATATCCCTAGAATATTCGTATGATTTACTGGTTGGTGGTTTGGAACATCTTTTATTTTCCATAATATATGGGATGTCATCCTTCCCATTGACTCATGTTTTTCAAGATGGTTATTGCACCACCAAGCAGTTTATGATATCCCTGATATATGTACCCTCTGGTAATGACTAACATAGCTATTTTTTCAATGGCGATTTATATTGAGTTTTCCCATTAGAAATGGGGATTTTCCATAGTTTTTTGTAGGTTTACCAGAGGGTATCCCCTATGATATCCCACCCGTTACATCTCCTGAAACACGGCCGGCACCAAGGACGCCACCCAGGACCCCTTGGTGGCCGCCTCCGGCGCACGTCGCGCGGCGCAGCGCGCGGAGGATGCGGCGGTGCGGGCCAAGAGGGCGGCGGAGAGGAGCATTGAGGCTGGAACGGGGTGGAGGTGAATGGGGATAGCCAGAATATGTATGTATATATATATATTATATGTATATTTATTTATTTTATTTATTCATTTATTTATTTATTTATTTGTTAATCATTAGTTAGGAATGGTTAGTAATACTAACCATCAATAACAATGATTAGTAAGTGATGAAAAATGGTTAATTACAGCAATACCAAAATTATGAACTAATCATTACCAATCTTTACTAACTAATCATTCTTGTTAACCATTGATGATGAATAATGCTGGGTGATGTGGAAGGCTGGGACAGGGGCAGGGGAAATGCCATTACTAACCATCATTGGTAGTTACTGTAATATTACCCACAGACGCCGTGCGTTGCCCAGACATTAACATTGCGAATGTCGTGCTGTCGAATATATGATAGGAGAGATTGCAGAAAATACTGCGTATGCGCAGTGTTTTCCAGTTTAGGATTCAAAGTTTTCAGAGCCTAGGTTTTAGGGTTTAGGGATTTAGGGTTTGGGGTTTTAGGGTTTGGGGTTTTAGGATTTAGGATGGTTTAGGGTTTTAGGGTTTAGGGTTCGTTGTCTGGGAAATCTCAAAACACTGGCCCTGCGCAGGTGTTTGAGAATGTTGAAGGACAATGTTTAACCATGTTCGCCCCAACCCGGACGTTGCTCCACACTTACGATCGTCATGATCATGATCATGATCATGATCATCATCATCATCATCGTCATCATCATCATCATCATCATCATCGTCATCATCATCGTCATCATCATCATCATCATCACATGATCATCATCACATTAAAATTCACCACCCCCTCTGAACAATATGTTGACTGGGGTAATAACATCAACTTTATCTTCATGAGGCGTCAAAATTCGCCACCCCTCTGAATATGTTGATTGGGGTAACAACATCAACTATATCTCCATGAGGGGTCAAAATTCGCCACCGAACAATATGTTGGTTGGGGTAATAACATCAACTTTATCTTCACGAGGGATCAAAATTCGCCACCCCCTGTGAACAATATGTTGATTGGGGTAAAAACATCAACTTTATCTTCATAAGGGATCAAAATTCGCCACCCCCTATGAACAATATGTTGCTTGGGGTAATAACATCAACTTTATCTTCATAAGGGATCAAACCCCCTATGAACATTATTTTGATTGGGGTAATAACATCAACTTTATCTTCATAGCCACCGAAGTCAGACGCGGCGCAACGTCAGGGTTGCAGCGAACATGTTTAAACGCCATTTGAACCTTCCGGGCAACACCTAGCGCCTGGCCGTAATATTATTATAATTGATCATTATTATTAAGCCACAATTATATAATGGTATCATGGTCATTGATAGTAACGTTTAGTGATTATTAGTAATTATTAGTTTATGATGCTTAATCATGGTTAATGATTACGATTATGAACCATTATGAACCATCAGTATCAACTAGTCATTATCATTATAATATCATTATTCATTGATAATTGATGGTTAAGGCTGGAACGGGGGAAGGAGAAAGGCTGGGCAACGATGGTAATTAAAAAATCGTTAGTAATATAATGAATAGTATGATGAACGCTTAGAATTACTAGTCATCATTGATGTTTAATATCACTAGCCACCCATTACTGACTATAGTTATATAATCATCATTATTGATCATTGATGGTTCATAATGATGGGCAATGCAGATATAAGGTAGGTATAAGGTTGATATTCTTAACAAATCAATCATGGTCGATACTGATTGTTAAATGTGGAGTCATGAGTTTTAATGAGAAACATCCAATTCAATACCCATGCAGTGGCTGTATATGAGCCCATATAGTAAATTTCTTTTGGTTCTATGCCTTTTTGAATGATTTATACTGAATTTTTATCAGGTCTAAAGTTCCATTCATTTCAACGTGGCAAGCCCAAAACCAATAACCATCCCCCATTTGATCAGATACGGGTGTTTTAAATCATCCTCCAATTGGAGGGTTATGGCATGGCGTTTGCCACACTACTGATTCTATCCAGTGACAACAATGCCATCGTAGTAAGCCCGCTAGTTAGATAGAATATAACTACGTAGTAATTATATACTAATGTGTAATCTTCATGAATCTATAGTCATTGTGGCCTGGCTAGAACCTGGAGTAGTCAAATATCTTGCATTTTCGTGAGGATTTTTGGACAGTTCCATATTCTATTTACTCCAGGATGACTATATATATATATATCTCTAGGATAGTTTCCGGTAATCAAACATAGCAATGGGAAATCCCTCTACATGGAGAAAATCAACTATCAATGGTGGGATTTCATGGATTTTTTACAAAGACAACATGATCTGTCTGGAATGTAATGCAAAAAACATACAAATACATATATAATATACGTATATACATAATATATTATGTATACACATATGATATCTACATTGTGTATTGTTCCCCTGGTTTCTGTAGCCATCCCAATCCATCCCATGTGCCCGTCGTCAAGGCCTTGAAGACGGGCCGCAACGACACCTGGATGGCGGCCATGTGGAAAGCCAATGAGGCAAGGGGGACACGTATGTGGTTTGATACCGGGCAAAAATCATGTAGCTTTAGTGAACTATAACCAGGTATAGTGAACTAGAAAAATCCAGGTTTATGTAAGATATAAATCTTTGTGAATCTTATGGAAATGATATGAAATAACCAATGGTAGACCATGGTAGACCCCACTTTTCAAAATAATCATCCATCTGATGGTGAGTTAAACCCCTGTTGTCCAAAAAATTACCCTCTGGCAAACTAACATAGCGAACTGGAAAATCACCAGCTTTAGTAGGCAAATCAACTATACGATGGGTCATTTTCAATAGCAAACTGTTAAATTACCGGAGATTATATAATGCTTCATCATGGTTCATAGTGGTTTAGAATAGTGGTTGATAATGGTTTATGATATTTAACAACTGTTAACCTATCTGAATCATGCTTAATAGTGGTTTACAATGTACAATGATCATGACGCTTAGAGAATATTATGTTTATAAGGCTTAGTTAAGCCACTATAAACCGCTATACAAGCTTGATATGTGCTTAATAAGGCTTATATTAGAGTTAGTGGTTGATAATAGCTCATAGTTCAACATGTGTTAATCAATATTGGTAATAGTGCTCCATAATGGTTGACCAGGGGCAATATGGTTAGGAAAATGTTGGTTCTTTAATGGTTAATTGATGGTTAGTATTTAATGGCTGGTAATGGTCGAACATGGTTCAGAATTGGGTGCAGCAGTGGTTGATCATCAGGTGAAGCCATGATCAATCAGTGGTTGAACAAGTGACAACAACAATGTGGGTCTGCGCAACAATTGGGAATTCACCCCAATATATGACCACCTGAAGATGGTTAAACATTGGATTTTGAACCACATGATGGAGTGCTTTGATGGTTTTTGCACGCTTTTGCACTTTTTCATTTCCAAATCAATTTCCCCAACTTCCAGGTTCAAAACGCCAGTGATTGATCTTGATCGGGTTTGCTCAGGCCGCAGTTGTTGCTTCCAGACCTAGTTATTCAGTTATTCGCAATTATTTGGACCAACTTATCTTTGATATCAATCCCAATTTTTTTTTGGTAAAATCTTAATTTCGCTGGTCAAGTCCCAATTTTTAAAATTGGGGAACTGCCCCTGTTTGGGGCCCCCACCCATAAATTGCCATATATGGTTCTGGAGCATTGATTGCAGGCTTTGAACACGATGAAGCGCAACGATTTCAGGCGCCCGCAATGGGGTTACCCTCTGGTAAGCAAATGTGGCTGGGAAATCCCCTGGTTGGTGGTGACTGGAACCATGGAATTTTGAATGACTTTCCAGAAACAGTTGGGAATTATCATAGTTATATGAAATAATCATCCCAACTGACTATAATATTATCATAGTAATCATCCCAACTGACTCCATCATTTTTCAGAGGGGTAGGTGGCTCAACCACCAAGCAGATTTTCCATAGAGGTTGAGTTCGCTCGGAAAATCATCGGTGGATCTTCCAGGGCCATATTAGTTTCAATATTAGACCAACAAGTCAAAAATTACGCACCTTTTACCATATAAAAAGATGATATTTGCAAGTACTTGCTGGCAAAATGTGGCAGAAGACTTTATTCAACAACATAAAAAATACATTTAATATAGTATTATGTATTTTATGGTGTATATTCAAATGCTATTGAAACATACAGTATATCAACACCATATACACAACGTCAATCAACATTAAAAAAAAATACGGTGTTGATATACTGTATGTTTCAATAGCAAACTTTTCTCCAAGATTTTCAGCGACATTGTTAAGAAAAGCAAAAAGTCAGACAGTGAGATACCAATTTTAGGTCAATTTTTTTCGGTCAATTTTCACCCAACTGGTCGGATTTCAATGGATTTCATCTGGTAAAACCTATGGTAAAACCATCTAAACCCCAGGTTTCAATGGATTTCATCTGGTTTTCATATGGTAAAACCCATCTTTTCCCAACAAAACCTGGGCCAGTGCCTGGTGATCGATGCCGCCCATTGGACCATCAGGCAGGCCACGGCCGCGCAACGTCACGATGCTCCGGTGCCGTGGAGAGTGCGGGCGGCCGAGGCCCTGCGGGTCCTGCGGGTCACCAAAAAACCGTGGAAGGGCCCCAGGGCGTGGAAAATTGAGCCATCCAATTCCATTCATGTGGCTTAATGATGGTTAAATGATGGTTGATAATGGGCAAAAAAAATGGGATAATCATGGATGATAATGGTTAATGATGGTTATATAATCATGGTTAATGATGTTTGATAATGGTTAATGATGGTTAATGATGGTTAATGATGGTTGGCAATGCCCAGTGCATCTTAAAGGGCTGGTTTAGTCTTGTGATCCTTTTGTCATGTGGGTTAATGATGGTTAATCTACCATAAATACCATAATAAAGGTTAATGATGGTTGATAATGGTTAATGATGGTTGATAATGTGGGTTAATGATAGTTAAACATCTTAAACAAAATGTGGGTTAATGATGCTTAATCTACCATAAATACCATAATAAAGGTGAATGATGGTTGATAATGGGCAAAGAAAAATGGGATAATAATGGTTAATCATGGTTAATGGGATAATGTGCGTAAAACAATGCCATAAATTACCCATGACCGGGAAAAAACAATGGTGATGACGGGGGGATAGTTTATTGTTGTTTTATCCACATTAAGCCTTGTAGGTTGAAGATGATTGAAGCAGCACTTTTTTCCGGAGTGAACCAATGGAATTCCCTGTTTTAAGCGCCACATATCTCGATAGAGAGCGGATTTGATATGAGATCACCAGCAAACATTGAGGTTCAAACAACATGTGGATAGAATCAGAAACAAAAAGTGGAGGTGAAAATTGCAACGGAGTATGCAACCCAGCCACCTTGGTTATATGAGTGACCGCTTGGAGAGTAGTATTGGGGCGTACCTTGGTTTGTCGAAAACATCTTGAATAGGCGGTAAAACGAGGTATGAACACCCCGAGAACAAGGTATAGGCATCGCATGTAAAGCATTTAGCTATTAAAAGCGTGTGCGGCGTTGGAAAACGAGGTCAGACCCTCAAAAAACTAGGGGACTGGAGAACGACCCCGTTGATTGCGTCATGTACCAAAAATCGTCCGCGACTCATATAGAGAAGTGAGGATTGCTTTTGAACATCAATTATTTTCAATAATTACTCTTAGAATTACTATTGTTTCAGAAGTGTGAATATATTTCTTTGGATTGTAGGAGCCCCGAAAAAGGTGGAAACAAGTAATTTGCCAATATTTGACTAGGATTTTACTTTTCTACCCTTTTTATGTTTGCCATACTAATTTTAGTGGTTCCTCAGGCTTCCAGACCCCCCAACTTGGCCTAAGATCCAGCAGCTGCAAGGCTGCTCGAAGCGCTGCAGCACCTTACCTCGAGGCGCTCCGTTGAGATTGGGATTGTTTTCATTTGCAAAGTGTTGCTTCACTGCTTCACCTTATTGTTCTGCCGGCTTTAGCACTATTATGAAGAAACAATACTGACAACAATGCTAATTGGGGTTCAACAATGTTGTGCATGTTTCTTATCATATCGATCATACCAGAATGTTATGCACAATGGTCTCCAAATAGATAGAAACATACTACTATAGACTATAGTGTCGTACAATGTCATGCAGAATTACAGAATGGTTTGTAAATATATGGAAATTCTTTCCCTCCAGTAGCTTCTCTGAGGAATCCGTAGTATCATTTCAACCACTGGTTGCCAGCATATCTCCATCCTTCATGATCTACCCGGCACGGCCGTCATCTTTCGGAAGATCCATGTTGTTTCTGATGAGATCTGATGATATTCCTCAGAAACATCAGAAACAACATGGATGTTTCGAAAAATATATCCATATCCATATCAACTCATATCCATTTCTGATGATATTGGTCCATATTGGTCCTTCTCTTCCCTTTTCCATTGCTTGGTTGTTCGTTATGGTCGTCTCCTGCTTTCAAGCCATGGGTGGCCATGATTTGGATGTACAAAATTAGTTTTTTTTTTTTTCTTTTTTTATGTTTTTTTCGGTAGACCGGAGAAGCGCCGTTTCAAATCAACTGCTCATCACATCCAAATGGAATTTTCCAGAAAAGTGCCAAATTTCCCTACTTTCCACATGATTTTCCCCTATGATTTTCCCATGTTTTTTTCTCATATTTCCCATATATTTCCCCATTTTTTCCTCCATTTTCCACCATTTTTTCCCATCTTTTCATGGCTCCACTTCTCCCCTTTCGTGGTCACCAGGCGCAGCAGCACTACACGCAGACCCTGCCGCAGCTGCACAAAGAAGCCGCCCTGGTGGCGCAGGAGGCGGCGGAGACGCTGCGTGCCTCGGAGATTTGAAAAAGGTGGAGCTGGTGGTTTATGGTAGATTTACCATCTGGTTATGACTAAGAGTTTGCCATGGAAGCCATCACCATGCCAAAAAAAGAACGGTAAACCATCTATATTGATTAGGGCCATCTAAACCATGGCAAACTGTTAAATAACCAGATGGTAACCAAGATAGCTAAGTTGGTTTATAACTACAATAACTAGGGTTTATGGTAGTTCTAACTATAGTTAGATTGGGTCAAAAACCAACTGAAAACTAGGCGGCCCCACATTGTAGATTTAACGAACTAGTTTTCATGCGGTTTATAATGGTTTCTAATTAATACATCATATGGATGAATAAAATCTGGTTGGTGGTGACTGGAACAGGAATTTTATGACTTTCCATTCAGGTGGCAATAATAATCCCAACTGACTCATATTTTTCAGAGGGGTAGGTATACCACCAACCAGAAATGGTTTAATCACTAGAAAATGAGAAGATAAGAATGATGAGATACCTCAAAATCCAATGGTTTAGAAGTTTAGAGCATCATTTTCCCATTTGGATATCGATTTATAATGAAAAATCCGATGAAAACTGTTTTGGGATATGGGTTTGTCTGAAAGATACCTCATGTTATTATTGTTGTTAGCATCAATATGGGAGTTTCCATAGTCATGGGGGATGTTTCATGATGTTTCAACCCTAAAAAATGGGATGATGATCCCTTAAGCGACTATGTAACATTTTTTTCAGGGTGGCTGGGACTAGCTGGGAATGGGGCGGACTCCACACCAGTGGCTTCAATGGAATAGAGGAAACCTGTGGGTCTCTACCATCGAAGAGTGAGTTCCTAGATTTTGTTTCAGGGAATACTTAGTGTTGAACACCACCAGTCATTAAAGTGGTAATTTCTATTTAATTTGCCATGGTTTCTTGCATTTTTTCCCACCCAAAATCAATCCGCTGATCAGTGCTCAGCATTTCAACACGAGGCTTGGAAGCTGAAAATCTGAAAGCAGAGGCGCGGGTATAGATGCCATGGCTACGAAGACGAATCAATCTGCTCAAGATTTGGCATGTGGGTTAGTTACACCTTGTTACCCACTGAGGGGCTCACCAGGGTGATCGCCTAGCTAGGTTGGATGATACTCTATACGTAGTGAACATGCAGTAATGTGGGTAAAACAATGCAATTTTTACCACCCATGACTGGGAATGATAACCATACCACCCAGAAAAGATGGTGAAATTGGGGATGGTTTCCCATTACTAAGTCATTATTATTACTATTATTATCATTATCAATTATTATTATTATCATTACTATTGTTTTACCAACATTACACGAGTTTGCATCTATAGTACCCTCTGGTAATTTTTAACAGTTTGCTATTGAAAATTGCAAATTCATAGTTGATTTACCTGTTAAAGATGGTGATTTTCCATAGTTATGTTAGTTTACCAGAGAGCTACCCCCCAAAAAGATGCAGCAAAATAAACGCTTTTGAATATACCTTGTTTTTGCAATGCCTCGACTTGGTGCTTGTTTCAAATCTACCATTTTCCAATCTACCTGCATTGATGACGACGACGACGGCGACGACGACGCCATGATGATGATGATTATTATTTTTATTATTTTTATTATTATTGATGATCACTATTGTGACTAAACGAAATGAACAGTTTCGTAGGTTGAAACTACGAAGCAACAGCACATCGAATGGCGGATGGTTGCATCGTCGGTGCCGCAGCCTCTGAACGTGATCCATTTGGTTGTTGATGTATTTGACACCTAGATGCACATACGTACACACACAGATTTTCTATGAAATATGAAAATGGAATTGTATACCTGCAAAGTATCCAGTATATATATATATATAATGTACACATGTAAATATGTATATACATGATTACATGACATATATATATATATATATGTATATATATAGAATCTATAGTAGTTTCGAGCCTTCGGAAACGTTTCATTGGGTAAAAAAACAGACCTCCCCTCTCAGTTGGCAGCCATGGACAGCAGCCGCCGGGCGCGCCGGGGTGTGACGGATGACTCCATGGACTCAGAGAGAAAGCGGTTTCCTGGTGAATTTCTCTGTGAATTGATGGGAAAATTGCTAAACAGTTGGTTGATGATTAGTTTTGGGGATGAATGGTTAACCCAATATAATGTGGTCAATGGATTGGTTTAAGGGAAAAAAAAAGACCGGAAACCCCTATATTTCATGGGAAAATCGATGATTTCCAGTTAAGATTTATTTACCAATCCATTGAGCATTGAGCCAGTAGGATTGTCCGGTGGAAATTCCTACCAAAGTACCCTCATATACCGGTGTTTCCTATAAGTTTTCCCTTTAACGTAGTCCTGGAATGTCCTGGAGTCAGAGAATATCCATGGTGGGTAGTTGCAAGCAACCCAGATTTTTCCATCCGGGTTTGATATCGCTCAGTATTATTCACTGTCTATTCCTGACCGGAGTTTTCCCCCGTCAGCCCCCAGGCCGCGATCTGCACCTGCCTCGCATGCGCCTCATGAACCAAGAGGGGAAGGAAAGTATTTGGAGATCAAAGGCTTGGATGGATCTACCTTTCAGCTCGAGGTTGTTGATGATGCAACCATTCAAGATGTTTACAAGAACATCTCAGAGAAGATCGGGCTGAAACCAGGCACCAAATTGTTGCTGACTTCGGGCTGCACTATCATGGATTATTCCAGACCGCTGCTGCAGCAAGTGCAGCGTGGGGAAATTAGTGTCATTGTCCAAACAATCAGCTTGAATGACTTCGCAAAAAGCTTTTGGAACGCCATCGAAGCTGAGACTGAAGGATGTCTCACTGATGAAGATGTGAACACGCTACATGCAGCTGCAGTTGTTTCAATGCGATTGGGCGCAATGTTCAATCACAGTTTGGCAGGTGTCCCATTGCCAAGCAGCCTGCAGACCTTGACCTTTGGAGACTCGTTCAATCAGAGTTTGGCAGGTGTCACATTGCCAAGCAGCCTGCAGACCTTGACCTTTGGAAGTTTGTTCAATCAGAGTTTGGCAGGTGTCACATTGCCAAGCAGCCTGCAGACCTTGACCTTTGGATATTCGTTCAATCAGAGTTTGGCAGGTGTCAAATTGCCAAGCAGCCT
>Ga0126342_10016244_pt1 | contig 12991 bp, 12 predicted proteins | sample Cyp1metagenome_FD_92528 | JGI IMG/M metagenome (GOLD analysis project Ga0126342, IMG submission 92528) | Coral microbial communities from Lord Howe Island, Old Settlement Bay, Australia - Cyphastrea 1 metagenome | ecosystem: Host-associated > Invertebrates > Cnidaria > Coral ... | reverse complement strand
GTAAAAGCTTCTGTGTGTAAAAGCTTCTGTGTGTAAAAGCTTTTGTGTGTAAAAGCGTCTGTGTGTAAAAGCTTCTGTGTGTAAAAGTGTTTGCGATGCAAACTATTGTCTTGTACTTGTGCTTTATTGTCTTGATACTCCTCTTCTCGACTGCCTATAACACATCTTTAATATATTGTTTTGTAATATGGTGTCTCCATACTAACCAGAGAAGACCCTGCTCCTCTACGCTCTCGGGCCATCTGTCGTCTAGCTTTTGATCACCCATATCCAATATATAGGGCAAATACTCGTCGTATACTTTTACTTAGTTTCAATCTACCGTTGATATACCGTTTTACCAACCATGGATAATGCCTTTACCAATATACTATATACCTTTTAATAGACCATTAATATACGTTTTTAAATTTAATACTTCTAATACACCTTTAATACACCTTTAATATGCCACTTAATATATCTTTAGTATACCTTTAATAAACCATTTTATTGGCCATGAACATATCTTTAATATACTGTTCATATATCTTTAGTATACCTTTAGTTTACATTTTATTTACCATTTAATAGTCGTTAATATACCAACTAATACACCATTAGTCTTTCATTTCATATACCATTTATATTCCATTTAGGATACTATTAATATACCATGTCATATGGACCATTTCACATGCTGTTCACACCTTTAGCACAACCTTGAAGACATACCTTTAGTATGCAATTTAACAGACCTTTAGCATACCATTTAATACACCATTAGTATCTTGAATATACCTGTATTGTACCTTTAACTTACCTTGAATGCCTTCAGTATACCATTTCATATGCCTTTAATGTACCATTTCGTATACCTTTAATCTACCATTTTATATACCATGACTATATCTTGAATATCTTGAATACAACTGTAATATATATATATATACATTCCATGTACCTTTAAAATATGTTAAAATGCTTTTAATTTACCGCTTAAAATACATGTAATATAACTTCAATATACCATTTCATATACCTTCAATATACCATCTAGTACACCTTTCAATGTACCATTTAATATATGATAATCTACCTTTAGCAGACCTTTAATATATATATATATGTATATATGTATACCATTTACCATTTCGTACACCTTTAGTATACCAATTCATAAACCTTCAGTATACCGTCTAATATTACATAAGTATGCCTTGAATTTACCTTTCAGATACCTTTATAATATACCTTCAATATACCATATAATATACCTTGAATATATCTGCAATATACATACAACGCACCTTAACATACAATTCAATATCAGATATACATTGAATATACCTTGAATATACCTTGAATATACCTTTAATACCTTTGAATATTGTTCACAATACCTTGAGTATACCTTCATTTTAGTGGCCATGCAATATTTTCAATATACCTTTAGCGTACCTTTGATATACCTTTACTGGCTATTTAATTTGTCTTTAATACACAATTTTATTGACTTCCTAAATACACCTTTAATACATGGTTTAAATACCATCTAATACACCTGTGACATACCTTTCAAATACCATCTAACATACCTTGGACTGCCAGGATAAACCTTTGTACTTAACAGAAATTCCAGAACAAACGTTTGCAAACGTTTGCAATCTTGAATGCAAAACTCCTCTCGTTTGCAAACGTTTGCAAACACTTGTTCTGGAATTTCTCTTAGGTACAATCTATATATATATATTTACATATCGATATGTATAGTATAGATTATGTAACCCCCCGGGATATGATATTAATTACAAATATAGTCCAGACATGTGATAAACATGTAAAAAAGGTAGGTTTCAGGGCTCATCTCCAGGCCATTGTGCAGAAAGCTTTGGAACCCGTCCGGGACTGGCGGCAGTACCGAGCATGGATGGCGCGGGGGGGTTGAAGTCGGTTGAAGGTTGAAGTGTTGAATCCTTGGGTGTCGCAGTGACTGATAGCAAACAACTGAGCAACTCTAGCAGTAGCAAGGATTTGAGGATGTGTGAGGTCTGTGAACATTGTTTTGAAATGTTTTGGATGACTTTCCACAGGCTTTACAACCTCCCAAACCCAAGCCGGAAGGTGCGGCTGAACTGGTCACTGACGGTCACTGGAGTGTTGGAGTGACCCAATGCACGCGGCAAGGTGAGAGCTATGGATACAGAAGCACGTTGGGCATAGTAGGCCTTGGAATGGGCATTGTTTCATTTGGGTCATGAATCCTGAGCTTTGGGCGTGCAGGCGTTTCTCATGACTAGTTGTGCTGGCTGTGTTCACGACATTGGCAGTAAGAAGCATGCGGAAAAAGTAGATCGTAATGATCATTAATTATCAATATAAGTATGTATATGAATTGTGTGTGTATATATATATATATATTGTACCTTATTTATTTATTATTAGGAATGATCATTGATGATAGCTTTCAGACGTCATTTGTTTGAATCTTGCAAGCTGGAGGTTGGTCTTGCATTGATCCCGATGATTATCTTCCGCCAGCTTCACCATCCCTGCATGAGTGGCGGCCTCGGCTTCGTACTTCAAGCATTGGATCTGTTCATTTTGGGGTCCCAAGTGAGGGGCATTCAATGGTATTCAATCATTCTTTTGGCAGGATGGCGTTACTAACCAGATTGGGCATTCTCCAAAGTTCGGCTGTGCCGGCAGCGTGCCGAGGTCGGCCCTGTACCAAAAGCCTGTCTCTCTGAAGATCCCAGCTTTAGATGAGACACGTGCCAAGTGGGAGCGCGACAGAAGCTATCAAGCCTCCAAGTATGGAGGATCTTTGGTACGCCCACGCCCTCCAGTGGTCAGCAGCATTTTTGATGGTCAACAGGAGGTTTCCTTTGCCAAAGGAGAAGTTCTCTTTAAAGCCATCATGTGACGAATCATATGAAGTTTGTCTTTATCTCATTTTATCTCCTCACCTTTCCCCCAGTACCATCCAGCACCCGGAAAGGGAAGATCCTACCAAACCGACGCCCCCTGCGCCAGCAAGCCAGCGTCGAACGAGCTCGCTTTGCGGTGGAGATGCCGGAGAGCCCTCAGCACCGCTTTCCTGGCATTGTTTCACTGGAGTTTGTGCATTTTTATGACGGACTCACCCCAAACATGTGAATCTCAGAATGCGGAAATCAAGCACATCGGAATATTTTTGGGCAACATGATGGGATTTGGGAGTTCCAAATTTGGAGACAGCTGCACCTGAGTTGCCTTGCAATTTCAAACTGGGTCAAAATTTGAGGCTTTGAAGCCCTGAGAACCAGAGGTTTCGGTAGTTTTTTTTCTGTAGGAAACCATCCAATTGGAGAACTCCATTCAAGATTGGATACGGTGTGGAATTCTTTAGGCCCGCAAAATCCTGTCTGAAGGGACTTGAATCAAGTCACTTGATAGACATTTCCCAGTCACTTTCCCTGAGCCAGGCAAGTTCTGCTACGACTTCCAACCGGACGTCAGCAAAAGTGAAATGGCCATGCAACTTGCGAAGGAAGCGGAAGAAGCACAGGAGGAAGAGAGAAAAATTGCGAGGCACGAGGGAATGCTGTTGTGTGGAAGAGACGAATGTCACACGATGTGAATGTGCGACGAATGTCAGCATGCACTGTAGTGGATGATATCAGAAGAAAGCAGACACGCACATGAATCAGAAGTACGGCTTCCATACTTCCGTATGGTTCCATGAGGTAAACAGCACATGACCAAGCTGAGGCGCAACTCTTTGCAAAGGATCAAGGGTGATTTAGGAGGACTAAGTCCCCTACTGGAGGAGCTGCAAACTTTGATGCACCGTGGACGGTTTGAGAACTTGATCCTGTGATCCTGTGAGGAAAACCTGGACCCTTCGCGGCGGTATCGCTTGGTGGAAAAGCTGTTGAGCAAGAACAGTTGGGTCCCCGGCCACTCAAAGTGATCAATTGATTGCAGTTAACTCATATATATATATTTATTATAGCTTAGGAGTTGTCACAAGTTCTCACCTGTCTCGCAAGCAGTGAGAGAAAACCACGACATAAAATAGCTGAAGTTGTCCACACGGCATCGATTCTTTGAACCTTTGAACAGGATTTCCAGAAGATACACTGCAAAAGATCTGGGAAGAGCTTGAGCAGGTTCACAGCAGCAGCCTTTTCCATTGCAACCGCTTTCTTTTATTGCACACATTCTCCTTCCCTGTGATGTATGCACAGAAACATGCGCTGGCTGCTGACCCTGTAGGATCATGGACAACATAGGATCGTTGGATATCGTTGGACAATATTTCAGATGCCGACAATGGCGGACAAGAGAGTGTATCCAAAGATATCTACATCAAAAGTTGCTTGGCAGGGACCTGCAGCAATATCATCCAGAGCTATCGTGGATCCCTCAGTGTTTATTGTGTCACAATCAGCAGCTTGGCATCGATGGAACTGAGGCCTTGAAGCTGATGCTAAAGGTCAAAGGTGGGGCCCACTTAGACTGTCTGTGGTGACTAGCTATGAACCAAAAAAAATCTTCCTGCGAACGTGTGTATAATTGGATGATTGGATGAACCATGATAACCCCCAGTTAGAAGTTCTTATCACCTTACCAACCTTTATCACATCCAGGAGTGTTGTATCTCTTTCCAGTAGCAAATCCCCTGTGACGATCGTGGGAAGGTCACGGCAATGATTTACCCCCATATATTTACTCTGACATTGGATGGTCCAATGTTGAAACATGTTGAAACTATGATAACACATTGTGGGTAAATTTGGGCTTGTCCCAAAAATGGAGGATACTCACAGTTTATAGCAAGTTTCATGGGGAAAACTGGGAACATGCTGTTTTAAAACCATGGGTACCCTATTTTCAGACACCCTTGGAGCTCAACGAACCGTGATTTCTTGCGCCAGCTGCGGCTAACTTTCCCGCAAGTATGGAAGTCGGGCCCTCAGAGGAAGCCACTGAACCCAGTCGAGTATCTTTAAAAACGTTTGGACACACGAACACACTCGACAAGTTGAAGGGTGAAGTATAGAGAGAGAGAGAGTGGCTATGGCTGATTCAATCTGCTAGATGCTGATCTTAAACCAAGAATAACCAAGGCCAACATCTTCAATTTCTTGAGGAGCAAACACAAGGAGTTTGTACGCAGCTTGGTGACCTCAAAGCCGCTATGCCGAATGCCGGGCCTGCGCGGCCTGAGCGAACGCTTGAGCCTAGGTCAAGGAGAGGCCGGAGCTTCCGGTGAACCAGGATGGTTTCATCCAGTTCTGCCGCACAAGCGGCTTGTTGCTTGAGTGAGCCATTGCTCAAGTCACGAGAGGTTCAGCTTTTGGGCAATTTTGCATCAGTTTCTGTGGAGTTGCGAAGGACTTGGAGGCCGAAATCTCAGGAAACCTTGCCATGTGCTTCCAGGTACGACAAGGATGGGGAATTCTTACCCGTAAGGCCAACACCAAGGATTGAGCCAAAGGAGCCCCCAGACGACGGGCCTTACGGCTTTGGCTTTTGAAGATTTTCGGGCCTCTGCCAGCGGTGCAGTGGGGCCCTGATGCTGTCCTTTTTTACGAATCGACCCTAGGTCTCCAGGCCGAAAACTATGCTTTTGCATGGCCAAAAAGTAGTCGCTACTGAGTAGCTTCCTGATGCCATCCTTCAAAGAAGGTCTTGTGAGCATCAAAAAATACGGTAAGACGAACCACGTCCTCAGCATGTGGGGCTGAGGCTTTCGGAGGAATTCTCAAAACGCGCGCCCAGTTTGGAACCCTTTTCTTGATGTGTAGTAGTGTAACTGCAGGCGGACATGTGATGCTTCTGCATGCTTCTGCTTCAATTGGGGTAGTTTACATCAGTTGTTTACACGACCACATGCTCGCATACTTTCTGCAAGTCTTGGATTTGTCGGCCAAATCTCTCATTTTTTCCACAGCTGTTGAGTGACTCAAGCCAGGCACTCGATGGAGCCAAAGCTAAAACCGGGAGTCTTACCATGTTTCAACGCTTTGCCGCCTGTCAGGCAAGACGTCCCGTGGCTACGTGTTTGGTCACCGGAGCCTCTGTGATGAGCATCGGTGACTCGGCGGTGCAGCTCTGCGGGTCGGGCACCTTGGACCTCGAGCGCAACGTGGTGGTGAGTGCATACAACGGAGGCAGCGAGGGACATGGGGAGACTGATTTTTTTTGAAACCTCTATTTGCGGGTCAATGCAACGGTTTCTGCCAGTTTGATCTTAAGCCAATCCATCCAGTGGTACAACTGTGGGGATACGGTAAATCAGTGTAAATCAATGCACATGTAAACCAAGCCAAATTATTGATGGGGATTGGCAACAGCAATGGTGGGGATATTTCATGACAATTCATGACATATACCACCGACAACTGATTTCGATCGGAAGATGATTCCAGCCGAGGAGTTTTTTTTGGATTCTTCTGGTTATGAGTTCAAGCCAGGATTCCCAAGATAGGATCAGCTACGCCTTGACCAGCAGCCCTGAAAACGGAAGTTGCAGGATGTCGCGTGAAACAAGTCATAACAAATCTTATAGCCTCGCATCAAGCCTAGCATTCCAGTTGCTGCCACATGAAACTGGCCCCTCGCGAGGGATTTGGATGATGGAGCTTGACTGGAAATCCAACAGCTTCCGTGGACGATGGGTTCTTCCCTAGATCCACAGCATTCATGACTGTAATTTCTTAAATAAGTACCGCATATTTGAGTATGTCTGAAACTAGGGTATATTCCCAATTATAGCCATTTAATAGGGATAATGATCATTAACCATTGGGTGTAGGGGTACACTATTTTCAGACAAACCCATTTGGCTCATAAAGTGCGACCGGAGGCAGATGCTGCTTTCAATTTGTGCTACGGTCAAGACTTGGGTCAATTGCCCATCTTGGGGAGTTGACATCAATCCAATCGTAAGGATGTTTATGTAATGACAGTTAATGACGATATTTATGATGGCCAATGGAAGAATATCTTCCATCGTGGGATGGACGGCCATGGGCCATACCTCAAAATCATCCCATGATTACATCATTTTGCATCACATAACTTGACTTTTGCCATGGCAACACAGCCGTAACTAGCCCCCAAAAAATTGTGTCAGGTACCTCACCCTTCTTCTACTTTTGGTGGCAGCACCTGGACGGAATGTGGCCTGGAAAGGGTGTCGCAGCGGTTGCGAGAAAGGCCTTGGTGAACCAAGCAACGATGGCGCCCTTCAACAGTGCCCTCTTTCTCACCTGGAGCACCGCATTGGAGCCCCCTGTCCTAACGAGGTGACACGGGTGAGATGGGTTGACAAAAAACGAATGTGGTACACAACCTATAAACCATCACCAATTTCTCCCAATTTTAGATGAGTTTCCATTGAGCACGGAGGACGCGCGGAAATTGATTTTCGAAAAAGCAGTCACTTGCAACCACTTGCAGCCACTCGAGTGGCTGCAAGACAGCAATAGACCGCAAGTGGCCGCAAGTGGCCGCAAGTCACTTCCTTTACCAAGTAAGTCAAGTCGGTCATTTGCAAGTGACCGCAAGTGCCCGCAGGTGACCGCAGGTGACCCCAAGTGACCGCAAGTGACCGCATGGTCACGGACAATGTTCCACATTTTAGAGCCCACTCAAACGCATGAAAGAGCTCCGCAATTTCTTGACCGGAATGAAGCACAGACGTTGAAAGGAGAAGGGGTGACTTGAAACGAACGAGGCAGGACCTGACATAAGAAGGGAAAGACTTGAAACGAAGGAAGGGATTTCAAAACCAAAGGATGTGTGGAAAACGAAAGGCGTTCTACACCCACATCATGCAAGGAGCTTACTTTGAGACGAAAAGAGGTAATTTTAAACGAAACCAAAAAGCGAAAAGGAGTGACTTGAAACTCAAGAGGCAGGACTTGAACTAAGAAGGGAAAGGCCTGAAACGAAGGAGGACTCTCAAAAACATCTCAACACAAAAGGACATTCTGGAAACTAAAGGGAAAGGAGCATACTTGGAAACGAAAAGAGAAAAGGGATGATTTGAAACGAATCAGAGAAGTTGGAACGACAAGGGGTGACTTGAAACGAAAGAGGCAGGACCTGATCTAGAAGGAAAAGACTTAAAAGAGGAGGCTACAAAACGAAAGGATGTGTGGAAAGCGAAAGAAAAGTGAGGTTTTGGAACAAAAAGGGGTGATTTGAATGAAACGGAGAAGTTGGAACGAAAAGCGCTGACTTGAAACGAAACAGAGACGTTGAAACTAAAAGGGGTGGCGGGGCGTAGCTGCTAGGAGCAGATACCCAGAGAAGATCTTCATTGATGCTACGCTGAGAGATCTTCTCTCCAACTTCCTGACGTTCTATCAACATCGATGCTACGCTCAAGAAATCTCTTCAACGTTCAAAAGTTGTACCATCATTGATGCTACGCTACAAGATCTTCTCTGCTCTGAAGCGTCCATAGATTTCCTAAAAATCATGGGTTGTACGCTCTAAGACCTTCTTCTCAAGTTTCTACCATCCTTGATGCTACGGCTGTGAACTTTCAAACGTTTTACCATCATTGCTGAAATTTTGTTCCATCATGTATGCTACGCCACGCTCTCAGTTTTTTTTTGGAATCATTGATGCTATGCTCTTATTTTTTGAGTTTTTGAACATCATTGATGCGGAGCTTTAAGATTTTCTGTTCAATTGTCTAACATCATGGACTACACTCTAAGATCTTCGTTGGTGCTGCGGCTGTGAAGCTCTAGATCTCTTCAACCTCCAAACATTTTTCACCATTGATGCTGCGCCATAAGATCTTCTCTTCAATTTGCTAACATGATTGATCATACGCTCCAAGATCTTCTCTTGTTGTTCTAACATCGTTGGATCTCTAAGATCTTCTCTTCAGGTTACTGCCATCATTGGTGCTACGGCCCAGAATCCCCAAGATCTTCTCTTCATTTTTCAGATCCCATTGGTGCTACGCTGTAAGATAATCTTCTCTTCAATTTCAAACATCATTGGTGCGACGCTCTAACATCTTCTCTTCAACTTTCTAACTTTCTACCATCATGGATGCTACGCTGCAAGACTTTCTCTTCAGTTCTCATTCAGTTTTCAAACGTTCTACCATCATTGTTATACGCTCCATGATTGATGCAACGCCCTGAGAATCTCTTAGATCTTCTCTTCAAGTTTCAAGCGTTCTAACATCATTGCTGCTACCCTCTCTAAGATCTTCTCTGAATTTTCCTAACTTCAAGGATGCTACTCTCTCAGAGTTTTTATACCATCATCAATGCCGCATTGCCACGTTCCAAGATCTTCTCTTCAATTCCCTTCATTCGAACCTGATTGATGCTACGCTTCAAATCTTTTCTTTAACGCTCTAGCAGCGTTGGCGCTACAGCATTTGGAAGCAGGTGAAACGCTGTGTCCCTCCGAACTTGAAATATGAGAGCAAAGATGTTCCTTTATATGAAGATGTTTCAACGGCGATTGTGGCACACGGACAGCAGAGAACTTCTATGGAAGCTCACGGCAAAAGCTGTGAAGCAACAGCACCTGCAGGTGAAATTAAAAATTGCGAAGAGCAAGACTTCTGGAAACTTTGCAGTGGGAGTCTAACTCCCGAAAACCGAAGCAAAATGCGACTTGCCAATTTTTCGTTGAATCATCCCAGGAAGAAGGCAGACAATATATTAATATATATATATAGATAATATAATATAATAATAATATACATAATATATAAATATATATACATAATCAATAGTACTGAAGGCAAGTAAGGTGCCGCAAGGGCTCTGACATCCTGGCTGTTTGGGATGCTGTCAAAGTGACCCACCAGACCATTCTGCATAAAGGAACGGATTCCTTAGCTGGCAGCTATCGACATGTCCACCGCAGGAAGAGCAGCGTAGATGCACGTTTGAGGAAATTGCGGAACATTTTCCATGAGTTGCCCTGAAAATTTTCCATGCCTCTAGCTGGGCCGAGTCGTCTGACTGAAGGCACCGCAAATGGTGAGTTGCATGCAGCCAGGGGATTCAAAGGATCACTTGCGGTCACTTAGTGACCGCAAGCGACCGCAAGTGACCGCATGATAGCTGCAGCAAGTGGCCGCAAGTGACCGAAAGTGACCGCAAGTGACCGCGAGTGACTGCGAGTAACCGCAAGTGACCGCAAGAGACAGCATGATAGATGCAACAAGTGACCACAACTGACCGCTGGAGCAAGTGACCACAAGTGACCGCAAGAGACCGCATCTTCCAAAATCAAAACCCAGCCCGAACACACGCTCTCTGTGAGTTTCACAGAAACGGATGGTTTAAAGATGTTTAAAGTTTAAACTCATGTTTAAACCGTTTCCAAATTAGGAAGGCGCACCTGAGGTTTCTGACATGGTACCAGATTCGGGCAGCCATGGCAGCTCGCCAACATGGATGCCTTGCTGAGGTCGTGGATCAAGAGCAAACATTTTGAGAGCAAGGACGACCCGACCGCACTGAAGTGCCTTTGATCGACGCAATTGGCCTGATAGGGCATTCAAGGTGGTAGTAATTAGCCGATAGTGCGCTTGGGAAGTTCATGGATGTTCATGGTCACTGGATCCATCAGAATGCAGTGTGTCCGTGCTTAGAACTGCCCAGGTCCAAAATTTGGGAGAAGGCTGGAGCATTTTTTTGGCTCACCTGTCGATGTTGTTGGGTCTCTATTTGCAGGGGTTCTGCAAGACTGGATAGCATCGCCCGCAGATTTGCATGGGTCAAGATTTAGAACAGACGGGCTCACTATTGACTGAAGCATCCGTTTTTGTCCCTGCACTCGACAGGTCAAGAGCAAAGTTCGATCAGAAATACCCGACCTGGTCCTTGCTCAATGTGGCTACTGGCTTCCTGCAAACGCCGTCAACTTTATGAAGCTCGGCAAAGGCGTATTTTGCAGTGTGTTCAGTGCGACATTGTGTGGGTATGGCCCAACAGAAAGGTGCAATAAGGTGCAGCACCTCAAAGACCGCGTCGGGTTTTGTTGCCGGTTGAACTCGGAACCCAAAGCAGTGTTCAAAACCATAATGGACGATCATATTTTATATGCTTATATATTGATATATAATATATGTATGTATATATATATATATAATTACTTACTGATTTGATAGTGTAGCTACCGTCGTGATCATCAACCAACCAGAGGTGAACGCATCCATGGCTCAAAAACACCGAGGTTCATGCCGCAGCACCTTCGAGTTGTCTTCATGTCTTCCTGTGCTGTGATATGGGGAGGATACATCAGCTATGTGGTGCATCGGTGATCACAGGGAATCCCAACCGTGCTAAGCTATTCATCACTGGCCATATCCAAAGATCTGGCTGAAGTATGATAATTTTAATTGATGATGTTGCCATAGGTGACCGAAGGAAGTTTAGAAGTCAAACTTCCGACAATATGGACAGATGCAACAACAGTGCTGAGAGCAGTCAGAGAAGAGAAAGAGTCAGAAGAGAAAAGAGTCAGAAGAGAAAGAGTCAGTAGAGAGGAGATCAAGGTGCGCGAAAAGATAAAAAAGTCGCGAAAGACTGTGCTTTTCCCAAGTTTCTGGGTCGGAAGGGTCGAAAAGTAGGCTTGCTAAAGCGGCGGGTGAGGAGCCATGTGGCGGGATGAGAGATCAAACATAGCATGCCATTGTGGCGTGAAGCAGATTTGGAAGTGAAAATGCTAAAAGCACTTCAGCCCCGAGCCCCTTTTGCACGTTGAGATATTGAAAAAGTGCTCGCCATTGTAGCGCGAAGCACATTCCCAAGCCAAAATGTTAAAAAAGACCTGATTACTTTTGGAAGTTGAGACGTTGAAAAGTGCACGCCGTTGTGGCACGAAGCACATTTCGAAATGAAAAGGGTAAAAGCACCCCAGCTCCGGAGCACTTTTGGTAGTTGAGAAGTTGAAAAAGTGCCCGCAATTGCGGCGTGAAGCACATGTGGAAGCCAAAAGGGTAAAAGCACCTCAGCCCGGAGCACTTTTGGTAGTTGAGAGTTGAAAAATGTGCACGCCGCTGGGGCGCGAAGCACATTTGGAAGTCAAAAGTGTTAATCTCTGATGGTCTCGGAACGCTGCTTTTTGTGGTCCGGATGCGATTTTGCGTGGCAGGCGCCATGGATTCTGCGCCTTGTCAAAAGTGAGCCAAGCGTGTTGGCTTTGCAGCAGTTTCAAAAAGGATGGCAGGCGTGGGACGTTTGAAGAGGATGCGTCAGGATGCGTCAGGATGCATGTCGTGTGGCAAGCGCAGTTACAAGAGACATATCCAGCAGATATGTTAAGAAGCCAGGGTGCTGATTTCCTGAGAGGGGTTGCATTTTGGAGCATCAGATGTTCAGGTTTGCTAAGATGTTTTTATGTGACCGGTGCAGCACTTCGTATGAGATGGCGTCACTTTTTCATGGCAGGCGAAGTACCTTAGACAGATGGAGTGGAAAAATCGCAAAACGAATTGGTACGAGGTCATCAGCTTTGCACTCAACTTTCTATTTTTGAAGGAAGCCTCGCTTTTTTGATAAAATTGAGGAAGTCGCAGAATTGCCTCGTTTTTGACGTTGTCAAGTCCAAAATTTGAGGAAGTCTTGCATTTTGATGTTGTCAGGTCAAGTTCAAAAAATAAGGAAGTCTCGCAGAATGGCTTCGTTTTTTGATGTTGTCAAGTTCAAAAATTGGGGAAATGTCGCAGAATTGCTTCCTTTCAGTTAGATATGTAGATAGATAATGGATAGATAGAGAAAGAGACAGAGATAGAGAAAGAGACGAGATAGAGAAAGAGGTAGAGCTAAAGATGGGCATGGAACTGGAGATCGACAGAGATAGCTAGATAGGGATAGGTAGGTAGACAGACAGACAGATAGGTAGAAAGATAGGGGGGGAGAGAGAGAGAGAGAGAGAGAGAGAGAGAGAGAGAGAGAGAGAGAGAGAGAGAGAGAGAGAGAGAGAGAGAGAGAGAGAGAGAGAGAGAGAGAGAGAGAGAGAGAGAGAG
>Ga0126342_10016243_pt1 | contig 12991 bp, 11 predicted proteins | sample Cyp1metagenome_FD_92528 | JGI IMG/M metagenome (GOLD analysis project Ga0126342, IMG submission 92528) | Coral microbial communities from Lord Howe Island, Old Settlement Bay, Australia - Cyphastrea 1 metagenome | ecosystem: Host-associated > Invertebrates > Cnidaria > Coral ... | reverse complement strand
GGGGAAAGGTTTAGGGGACAGGGGGGGGGTGGACGGGGTGGCCCAAAAAAAATTACGCCCCAAGAAAAAAAAAAAAAAAACTGTTGAAAGGATTTCACCTGGGGACAATGGGTTTTTAGGAGAGGCTTGGGTTTTAGGGGTTTGAACGGGACCGCGGTGCCAGACTCACTCACCACCGTGGAGATCAACCTCTTACGGTTGAACTAGTGTTTGTGGGATCACCAAGGGCATCAAACACATCTGCTACCTGGTACCTTTCGCAACATCAAAGATATTGTCTGCTGGACATGCAGCCACTGCAACCAATGCACTACAGCTGGCCCCACATCTTTTCCACTCGACCGAAGCCCCCTGGCTATCCAATGTCTGGGAAGTTGCTTGAAATGGATGTAACCACGTAGCATCCAGACCATCTTGGAAGTTGCTTGGAATGATGTTACAACCTAGCATCCAAACACGCTTGGAAGTTGCTTGAAATGGATGTTACAAGGTAGCATCCAGAACAACTTGGAAGGTACTTGAAATGGAATCTACAACTACGTAGCATCCAGAACAACTTGGAAGTTACTTGAAATGGAATTTACAACGTAGCGTCCAGAACAACTTGGAAGTTAATTGAAATGGAATTTACAACGTAGCGTCCAGAGCGTCTTGGGAGTTACTTTAAATAACACTGTGCATTGTGCGTAAGTTGACTGCCAGAGCTGGAAAACGATCCTTTCCCAACTCAAAAACTATTGCGCTTGCCATGCAAAACGAGGCCAGGTCATATTCGCCCCTGCCCTAGGGTCAGCTGCGCCCCTACCTCCACCTTGAGTAGGGACAAGAGCGACCCCACATGAGGTAGGGGCAAATGCGACCCCCGTGCCGGGCGCAGGAGGATGAAGATGACTTGAGGCCAAAGGGGAGGGAACCGAAGCTAGTTTGGCAAGGTGGAAGCAAAGGATTTTTCTGCCGCATCTATGTTGCTTCGCAGTCGGCAAGGTGGGGATAGCCATTGGAGCCCCTGCATTTGACACTTTGCCGTGTGCCATGGACACTTTCTGCTGCTCTAGTACTTCGAGCTTCCAAGTATAGGCTTCCTGCATAGCTTGTACTGCAGATCTCCGTTGTTAACATGGCTTATACGACTTGAATGATAATACCTGTCTTGATTTTTTCACTACCGAAGGGTTTCAACTATTTGAGGCAAACCCAGTTGCTGCTCTAAAGGTGGTCCTGGGTCGGTTTCCAATTGGTCGGCGCGCAAGTTTCTAGCAAAGATCATCAGCAGCCGCAGCCTCCTTTTGTCTACAGCTCTTCCTGGTATCACATATACGTTTTGTATATCCTTGGATCCTGCCCCTTTTAATCGCATACCGGCACGGGGCCCATCAAAGATGGATATGTCTGGGGAGTTTAAGGGAACAAAAGAAGTGGGGAGCACATGAGAAATTTTGTTGGAGCAGCTCATGCTACATCCTCTGTTTGGTTGTGCTCATATCTTTGCAGGATACACCCAAATTGTTGTTGGATATATACTTTGGCTAGATCGTATGTATCGAGTGCCGCCTCTTTGGCGCATAGCGTGTGTTAGACTGCAATGTTGCTGGTTGTTTGCTGAGTTTTGTCTTGTTTGATACTTTCGCCAAGTCTTGCGGCGTGAAGGTATCGCACATAGACAACGTATGTATCTAGTACTCTGGATCTTGGCGCTTCTGGATAAAAGGCGTGTGTTAGACATGTCTGACCCTTATGTCGCTGCTGTGTTTAAGTACCTAATTGTGTTTTGTTTGATACCTTCACCAAATCTGGCGGTGCGTTTCTTTGTTGGAGCAGCTTATGCTACATCCTCTCTTCTTACTGTGATCTATCTTTTCAGGATACACCATGGCTTGCTATTTAGAATTATTTAGATATATCTTTTCTGGATTTTTCTGGGTAATTGCATCCTATGGCGTTTATTTCTTTCATCGCTTTGGTGGATACGGCCTTCTTTTCTGATCTTGCTGACAATTTTGCTGTTTTCCTTATTTTGCTCATATATAGCTTTGCTGTACATCCCAATGCACTTTGCGCGTCTGCCTTTCTGTCACTTCGGGCTTCCATGTCAGCTAAACAGCAATGGGATCTTGCTAGCATCTTACACCTTCGAATCTTGAACCGGGAGGGGAAGGGATGGGGTTCTGAACACGAGATATTCCACACGTGCACTCCAGCTCAGAGGTGACGAGGAGACAGCGGAAGGGGGGATCAAGCCCCTGCTCTGCTTCCAAGACACGCCCGGACGCTTGAGGGGAGTTAGCTGTGAAGCTTCACGTGATTGGGGATTCCAGCCCCTTCCCACACCTTGCGAACCGAGTTGCTGAAAGTAGCTGAGAGGCGACCCTTGTGGGGCTTTGATCCTACCTCCGCAGAAGCCAGCAGTCATGCTATTGATGCTATTGATGAACCAGTAATGTGACATGATGAACCAAATTTCAGAAAAGCGTCGTCAAGGAGTTGTATGTAAACATTATGAAAATTTATGGGGCTATTGTCGTCGTACATTTTGAAGTGCGCACAGGGAGCAAACCACTGAAGCAATGGTTCAGATTGAACATATCTGAGCGTCCCGGCAGATCCCAGTATGTTGACCAAAACATGCTGAAATAAGGCCCAGACATTATCAGAAGAAAAGAAATCCCTAGAATATTCTTTCTTTATCTTTCTTTGACTTGCTTGTTGTTCAGAGTCAGGTGCACCGTGCCATGGTGTACCAAATGAGAAAAGAAGTCCTAGAATGTCCTAGAATCATTTCTAAGCCCGTGACCCAACATACAGGTGATACTTGAGCTGCAAGAGCATCGGAGATGACAGCAGCGCGCTCTGCTGTGGAGACCTTGCGCTGGCTGTCTTTAGCTTCTGCGCTCTATTGAATCGTTATCTCGGTTACAGTAACCTTCTGCATAACCTCAACTCTCCGCCTCATCTCAATCTGTAAGAAATAAAGCGCTTCAGTTTGAAAGTCTCCGAAGGAGGACTTGGGGAGCGGGCCAGCAGTCGAGCTGTCCGTGGGCAAAGCTCCATGTCCAGAATCGGAGAGAAAAGTTCAGCGCATACCTGGGAGGGTTGACATATCTTGGCCTCTCGGAGGTCATGAATCATTCTTACATTCAATTCCTCCATTTTTTACATTCCCCAATCTCCCTCCAATGTTTTCAACCTGCGGCGTGTCGTTTTAATTACAAACTCATGCGCCCTCACCTACCGCACGGAACATCACCGGATGTAAGAGCGTCCCAAGTACCAGACTGTACTATGTTTGGGAGTAAAACTATGCATCTGAAAAAATCTAACAAGAATCAAATGAATCAAACAATGCAAAGCTACAGAGGCCTCAGACGCAGATCTCTCGACGGCTGCTACCACTTGGGCAATGTCTTTGACGCCATCGTGTCCAGCCTCTGGAAGCCAAGCACGAGAGATCCGCCCATCACTTCCAGCTATAAAAAGAGCGCGTGGTCCGTCTGCATTCTCATCCGCAAGGATGCCTGAAATCACGCATCGGCAGGGAACTGCAGCTGACCTTTGAAAAAGGACATCTATCAAAATGGCCTGAAGCTAGAATGCAAATACAATGTGCAACAATGGAACGAGTGGCTACTGCTACAACTATTAAGCTGGAGCAAACCTACCACCACATACGCCTCCAAGTCCATCAGTGGGAGGTCCGAGAAGGAGCTTGGTGATTGCTCCAGGTGACAACCTTCCAACTCAAAGTCTGCTGAAAACTGGCAGGGAATGACACAAGACGGCTCCGTGAACATCAACGAGAAGCAGAGGGAGAGTGCAAATGAAGGAATCACCCATGAATGCCCTTTCCCGCCGCATCATTGTCCGCGTACGTATGTGCGCGCACCATTTGATGAATTGATAGACACTGCAAGATTCCAAATCCGGAAAGCCAAGGCCAAAAACCGAAAACCCAAAACTGTCCAATTTTTTTGTGCTGGGATGTGCTAGGTAGATGGTCAGATCGTCAGACTGTAGTCAATCGAATCTTTACTCAGGACATCACAGCACTGCCTAGCCCCCACCCGGGACATTCTCGTCTAAGAGCCCCGCACAAAAGCAAAGCCCCTAGACCTCCCAGAAACAAGGCGCGCACCTCTGGAGCTTCCTAACCTTCCGACCTTCCCTTTGCCTGAAACTTTCGAAACCTGCCCGCACCCACCGTCATACAGGATTTTGATAGATTTGGAGTTGAGGCGTTTAAAAACTTGTGGGGCCCTTCCTTGGAACCACATCTGAAGTCTTCATGAACGTTTGCTCCCTTCCCTGGATATGGGCTGGTGTGGGGTCGGGGCTCTTAATGAACACAAAAATATCACAAATGAATGAACTGAACAAACAAGTATTAATATATTGAGAAATGCTTCCCACGCTACTTACACTCTTTCCATCCACGCACTTGGACTGCTAACGCAGTACGGTCATTTACTCTCTGCACATGCCAGCATGCCCACTGCATGCATGCTTTCCTGTCTATTCCACACATTTCCACACCACGTCTGCGAGTCTGTATGTCCATCTGTCCATAGGTGCAGCTACAATCAGCTACAGTACGCTAGCATCTGCCGCTGGATGCGAGACCAAGAAGCGCGGCGTGTACACTGAGGACTTCCTCTCCAGGACCAGCAACCGCGATCTCTCCAGTTTGCGTTCCTCCAAGGCTAGGTACATCAGGATTACCAACGATTCAAAGTCACTTGAAACATCTTGAAACAATGATTTCTCTCGAGTTTGTGGCAGCACCTGCAATCACAACAACGCTCCCGCTTGGTAGCACCACCGCTGCAAGTGCAGAGGCAACATGTGGGAGCCGCCAACTGCGCTGTAGCTCTGGCACAAGGCCTGCCATTTAAAAATTTCTGGCCCGTGTCATCTTGTGACTACATTTGCAACTGCCATCTTCATACTCCTACATGGCGTCAAGAAGCAAATACACTGTCTGCACAGCGAACATAGCACGTTCGCAACACCACTTGATTTTATGTCACGACTTATATAGCCGCATGTCACCAATATTTTTCTATACTGCTTCCATACTCTCCGGTCAATTTTTGTGTGCTCTGGCAGCTTGGACGTGGCGCTCTTTGGAAAGGTTTGCCATGTTGAGGCAAGGGGCTCGCAGAGCTGTAGAGCAGCAGGCCTTGGGTCTAGAATCCTAACAACCGTGACAGCGTCAAAAAACAGGCCATGACAGATTCACTCAGATACAACTTCAATATCTAGTGAAAGCTTTCAAACCAGGTGTGGAATCGCATTGGCACCTTTATACGACATACAAAAAAATGCCCTTGTACAGGTCTGTCTATATGTATATATGTGTACGTCTACATGCCTGTGCACACATGTAGAGTGTGTGTGTGTGTGTGCAAATTGCATCTGATATTATATATACTGTGTATGTATATATATACATACATATGTGTGCGTAGTGTACTGTATGAGTGTATGTATATATACGCGTATCCGTGTGTATATATATATATATTATATATATATATATATGTGTGTGTGTGTCGCATGTACCGAGTCTATATGGTATAGAATTATGAATAGGTATATATATACATATTATAATATTATATATATACATATATTGCGTAGTAGATAACCTGGAATAAGCTGCCAGCTGCAACCCATTTGTACAACAGACTTGCCAAAGCCACTTCCATCTTGAGTGGCTGCGAGAAGAAACCTTCAGAAAGTCAAAAAAGGTTTGACGGAGATGCGGCCGTGTTTGAAGATGGAAGGCCATTGCAACCAAAGTAGGCACGGCAAACTAAACCATTCCACAACTCAGGCAGCGAGACTTTCTTCCTCAGGTCCTTACCGCCTATGGAATATCATATGCATCTAGATGCTAGCGAATTTCAGCACATGTGGCCGTCGTGCAGTCAGTATTGTTTGCAGCGTATGGTCCACGTGCGTGGAGCTACGTTTTGAGCTCCAGAGCCAACCAAATCGGAGCTTATCAAAAGTCAGAAGCTATGGAGGCACACAGGGAGGTCCAGGCACCTCAACCAGCTGCGCCTCACTTGATCCTTGCCCGCCAAGGCCATCTTGGCCCTTCGGGTTTGTTTCTACCTCTATACTATATTATCCTCGAAAGGGTCGATCACCCCAGGACCGTTCCATGCAAACACATCATAACTTCCCAGTTTTGGCGATATTATCAGCACGAACAAGGAAAGGCAAAAGGCACTGAATTCGTCAAATCAAAAAGGACCGCAGTTGATCAGAAAGGATCCCTCGCAAGTCTTGTTCTTTTGCTGCTCGAGTGTGGCGGGAGTCCAGCCCATTTCTGAAAGAGGCTGCGCAAGCCCAAGCCTCGACACGGCACCGTCGAAGCACGGAGTGAAAATGATCCAATTAGAGATATAGCATAGCAGGCATAGCACAGCATGGTGTGTTTTGCAGTTTGGTGCTTTAGGTGGAACACCCTCACAGATCTCACAGTTTACATCGCAATATCATGTGATATAACGTTGTATGCATTCATCGTTTTGCTAAGGCCGACCCGCTCACCACAAAAATGTGAAAGCGAGTGAACGCAGAAAGTGTGAGTTGCCCTGGTGTATTCATTGATTCTCTTGCTTGCTTTGGCTTTGACCAAAGTGTGAAGCAATACAATATTGCATCATTGTTCCCGCTAAAACCTACGAGGTGTCGCAGGATGCTTTGCAGCAATGCGACGCTCTTGCTCTTGCACATAGGACTGACCAGGCTGCTGCACACAATGCATCTTGATGCTATGGTGTGGGCCATGCTATGCCATGCTCCTATCCTTTGGTGTTTCTGATGCTAAATTGTTGTCCTCCAGAGTGCCATGGTATGGGCTTTGGATGACTTTGAAGGAAAGCTATAGAATTCCAAGGTGCTGTGCTGGAAAACATGAATAAAAAGGCATGTGATGCCCCACTAAATGATCTACCCCACAGCTTACTGATGCAGCAAGACCCTGAAGATGCCCTTTCAGAAATGAGAAGGGCTAAAGAAATGGAAGGTCTGGAGCCCATGGAAGAAAGAGTCAAGCCGTCAAACTATCGTGGTAGCTTGCTCCTGGCAGCATGATTCAACGATCTTGTGACCTGCACCTGCGCTTGGAAACCCTTGCCTGTGACTGACATACAATCATTATGAGTCTGACCATGATGTAATCTTTTCACATTTTCCCAAATGGAGAGTTGAATATTGGTCTTTGGGAGTTGGCTGCTTCAACACTTCAACACTACAACGTAATCATAAGGGAGAGATTTTGAGGTAGACGTACCGTAGGGTCTGTTGGAGTGTTCCTTGCATCTTCGGCGAAACGCTTCCGTGGTGCAGAGGCAAGTCTGTTAGATGAATGCCGGTGCGCGCTATGCCCCCCAAACGGAAGATGAAAACATGCAAATGCATAGATACAACTATAATGTATATCGGAAATATATATATACATTATAAAATATAAATATACTATTATTGTTACTATTGTTGTTGTTGCTATTATTATTACTATTATTACGATTATTACTATTATTACTATTATTACTATTATTACTAGTATTGCTATTATTATTATGATTAAGTTTTATTATTATTGTTGTTACGTTTGTTTTTATATATATATATATTTATTTATTTATTTATAGTTATTATTGCAGCTATTGTTATATTGTATTATACTATACCATGTTATATAAGTGTGATTAAGTGTATATAGTGTGTGTGTGTGTGAAATTCAACAAGACAGCAGCTTAAAGCGCAATGCGCATCGAATCTCTGCGACAAACCAAGCGTTGCTCTAATAAATACGTGAATGCGCCGCACAGACATCTTGGGCCATCTAAAGTACAAGAATCATCAAGAATCTACAATCTACATCAATCTACATCAATCTACATCAATCTACATCAATCTACATCAATCTACATCAATCTACATCAATCTACAACTCCATGCAACTTCTTGGCACCTTATACACGCAACACCATGCAGCCTATCTGCGTTGGATCTGATGCGCCCTGCCTGATCATGTTGATGAGGCTCCAATCCCACCATTCAAAGTCCACCCAATTTGGATCCTTATCGCAGCAGCACACTGTAGGATCCGCATTCCAGTTATGACCCATCCTCCCGGCCCAGTAGAACTCACCCAAGAAGGAGGATTGTCCGCCTGCTGCCAGCCCTTTGTACTGAAGGTACTGGCTCAGAAATGACAACTTCTGTGCTCTCCACATCACTTGTGCTTGCTTTGGATTCGGAAGTTTGGTGGGGTTGTTGCAGTTGCGTGCCACTTGCAGGCCAGCACTCCATTCGCCAATGTACAAACGATAGCCCTTGTTCAGCAAGCCCTTCTTCATGAATCCTGCCCATGCTCCCTGCTCATATTGATGCGGGGTGTCGGGGATGTTGGCTGAACAAACGCACGGAATGTCAATATAGTTGGGGTCCTCATACACATTGCACATAGCAGGCCAATTGAAGTAGTGGTGAACATCAAGCCAGTATCTATCCCGGTGCTCTGGGTATTCCAAAATGTCATCAGACATCATCTCTGTGGGATAATTGTGGGCGCCGTCATTCAAGCCGAATGCAACGTTCTCCAATGTCATCATATCCACGGCAAGATCAACTGTGGAATTTCTGATGGCCTCTGCACTGGCATCAGATTGCAGCAAGTCGGGCTCGTTCATCATTTCGTAGGCAACCACTGCATCGGGGAGGAGGCTGTTGATGAATTCAATGTAAGGCACAACTCGCTCCAATGCAATCTTCTCATAGACCTCAGCCCAAGTCTTGCCATCCTTGGCACGAGTTGTAGAGTGGACATCTCCAGCTGGGTTGGAGATGCCCTCCTCTGCTAATCCTGCCCAAAAATTGGGAGACGTCGGCGCACACTCGATACCAGCATATGACTGATGTGGTGTGCTGCATCCTGGGAGAGCATGCATGTCCAACATAACTTTCATATTACGATTCCAGAGCTTGACAATAATGTTCGACAGAGCCAGCGTGCCAGGGGTCAAGAAGCCTTCGGGGTTCACTCCATATGGCTTCGAGCCTGTTGTGAGAGGCACTGGCCACACATCATCAGGAAACAATTCTGGATGATCGAAGAGCCAGTAGCCCACCGGTATGCGAACTGAGTTGATTCCAAATTCTGCAAATTCATCAAGGATTGCATCAGTGTAGTACTTGTCCATGTGGCACCACAGAATCTTGGACGCTTGTCTTGCACTTCCACGGAGGCTTCCCTCTGACTGGGCCAGCATAGCCGAGGACCACATGTTGTTGTTGTACATAGGTACTTTGGAGTAGTCCAACTGGAGGTGAGCATCACTGAATGGTGGCTCACTTCGCATGAACATCCAGTTTTCAATCACAAGATGCCCACCGAGGTTCACACCGTTGTGGTAACCTGGCCAATTTTTTTGCATCCATTTCTGCTCTGAGGTTAAGGGCCTCTTGTCGATTTCTACTGCTGGGTCGGGAAATATGGCGCCAGAGCTCTCTACAAAGAAAATGCTAAGGCCGCTAAGAACAGCAAGTGCCACTGTCATCTTCTGCAACGTGGCCACTCAGTGGTAGGTCTACTAACTTGAGCATTACAACGGGAACTAATTTGTCAATGTTGGTCATGAGTGCGAGGTCAGAAACAAGCACATCCAAGCAAACGCAAGCATCAATACCCATCAATACCATGATATTAGATAAACAAAGAAAAGAGTTCGGGCCAGTGTGCTGAATTGGGTTGGAGGGCCGAATTGAATTCGACATGTTCAGTATTCACGTATCTCAGTCTGGCTCACATTCATTGTTTGTTCGTATTGAAAAGCATCGTGTCTGACTCTTTTCCTTTCGGTGTTGCCATCCAGGCCCCCGCACCCAGGAATGACACACAGGCGCCGCAGCGGGTCTGAGCTCAGAGGTGGCAGAGACAGCAGGGACCCGCTGGACCCGCTTTGGGAGGACAGCGACATGTGCAAAGTCTCCGCCAAAGCTTGCAGTGGCCATGGCGGTGGCTATGGCTTAGAAGTACCATGGATCTCAGTGCTAGAACTCCAACATAGAAACAAAATGAATGCAAAACTCTGCAAAACGGTGAAAATCAGTGTGGAAACGTATGGGCATGAAATGGAGCTGAAAGTCTTTCTACCCCTAACCACGGCATCATAGCTGCACTTCCCATCTGAAACCTATGCATCTGCATATTCGAAAAAAGAGTGCAAAGCACATAGACACAACTCCGAAACTGCCAGGTTGCAAATGAAGCGACTGAATGCGACTGATGATTATCAGTGACAAACTGATGCTGTGAGCCAGATTGCGCGGGGATCTGAAAGCAGCTCACGAGTGCAAGAAGACTGGTTATGCTATGTTTCGCGAAAAAGACTTCTGAGATCTTCTGAGACCTATCCTCCTATCAAACTCCCCCGCCTGTTGCCTGCTGGTGGTTAGCAAGACTCAAGGCCCATTTGGGGTTCTACCATTGACGTGGCTAAATGAATACCAACAAACCAAGCCACCGTAGATATCGGAGATAAACGGAGCAGTTTAGATACAAGAATCCACTGCATGCAGTACTCCCGGAACGACCGCAACTTTCGCCACCAGCACATTAAGTTGTGAGGAAAGCGAAGCGTATTTACGCAGAAATACGGTAATTTATGGTAATTTCTTATTTTCTGTCCAAGTACAGCTAGCACCTGAACGGCGACCTGAAAAGTTATATATATATATATATTGGCATCCAACTGGGATCCAACTGACCCACACTTGGAAGAGAGGGGCAAAGGAGGCAGAGGCACATGAAGGTGCCATGGCGCACCATGGCGTGCCATGGCGTGCGAAAAGGAACAAAGGCTGAGACAGTCAAGACCTGAAATCTCACAGAAAATGTGCGAGGACCACCTCCCTGTTCCCATAAAGTCTGACGGAGGAAAAAAACGAAAACCCAAGTCAATGGTTGAAGTTGATATCTTCATGATCCTCATACGATGACTGACACCTTCCATGTAGTATGCACTCATGTGTCCCTGTGTGTAGTGTTGCTTCGTGTGTGTGTGTGTTGCATGTGTGCGTGAGTCCGTCCATGCATGTGTCCAATCTGTCTCTGTGCGTATGCTTGCTGTACATGTGCGTAAGTGGACCTGACACCATGGCATAATCATGCACCTTGGAACACATCCCACAGGACCAGCTACACAAGACACTATACAAAGACAATGAATGTGCTTGATGATACTCATCTTACTCCCAGCAACAAAAGCAAAACCTAAGACTTAAGATGGAAAAAAAGGGACACTTGGCTTTCCTGGGCTGCCAGCCGGTTCTGGATCTACTGGAGGAAGAGTCCTGAGGAAGAAGAGAATGTCCATTGCAGTCTGATTGATCTCGCCGCACAGCCATCCAAACACATCAGAAACTAAAACTTAAAATGTCATTCAATAAATCACTGCGAGCTCAAAGTGAACGAAAAATGTGTAGGCAAGCCTCGCACTCTTCCAAATTTCAACTCAGCCCGGCACCCACTAAACATGAGTTCTCTCCAACCTGGTCCCATGGTGGGAAAGACGCCTCGGTATAAAATACTGTACCACCAGTGCCGAAGGCCCCTCTAGTCCTAAGGCCTAAAGGATCCTAAAGGTGTACACTTTCCGCCGTTACCACTGGCCAACAACTTTCCGGCTTCGTGCACTGAGAAGCTTGCGATACGTCCCTGCAGTCTGTGCTTCCAGAATTGCCTGCTGCACGTCACATCACTGCACTGGCCAAGGCTAAAATGGACGAAAGATTCCCAGCTGCGTTGCTGATCTTCTGGCCTCCACTGGGAGCTTCTGCATGTCGGCTAGGTCCGCTGTGTCTGCCTCGATTGTAGCCATCAATTGGTCTTGACTCGTATAAGACCGACATTCACAGATACGACATTTTTCTCATTGCTACACAACACATGCCGTGAATCAGCGGAGGAAAAACAATGGAGGAAGCTACAGCCAAGGGTCCGAAGCATTTGCGGCAAACTCTTCCGCCAGCTCAGCAGCCTGCGTGCGAGATTCAAAGCTACAAAAGCCTCACACGAAATCTTCACTCCGGAATCTGAACCCCGGTACAGTGCCGGATTTTAGGGGGGTGTTGCTTATTTGGTTCTGCTTGCTCGTGTCTCATGTTCTTGCTCTTCAGTCAGTTGTGGTTTCTTGTGCCTTGGAGACTCCATTCCAATGACCTAATTCTTTAGGGGACTGATCCCAAGGCAACATCGATTGCAATGGCTGTATCAGCTATCCCTTGCACAGAATCATAGGAAGGAATCTCAAATCAATAGTCTTCCACCATGCTCCGTGTGCCTGCTCCAACGTGATGGTGAAAGACGCAGGACCTAGACCAACTCGTTGACATGGTACAACTCCAGTGCAGCGTCATGCATTCTGAATTTGGGGGAAAGGAATGCAAACTGACATAGACAGTGTTGCTAGATGTTGCTAGGCTAAGCTTTTGGGCCCTGAACTGCAGAAGCAGGGCACGTTTTCCTATTGCAGTCCTTCCATCTGCGATCTGGGCTCCAAGCTCATCATGATGGCTCGAGAGAAAAGCTTGTTCGCAACTGGTGAAGCACACAGCCTGCGTTCGGGGTTGTGCGCCGGAGCAAAGTATATATCAATGCATAATGCAAGGAACTCACTGATATTATTGGGGAATGTGTTGCGGATGCTGTCTTAGGCATATTGATTGACATGTTAAATAGATAATTTAAGTAATTATAGATAAACGAAAAGTAAATCCTGTAGGTGAACAAGAATCCCGCATTTTTTATGTTAATTTCATAATCCTTTATGAGCAGAGGCAACAATTATAATAATATGTTTACAGGTATATCAACCAGGTAAAGCCAGCAACGCAGCACACTGTTTTTCTTGAGCCATAAAGTAGATGCATATACAATGTACACAACTAGGCGTTACTTTACAGGGAGGTAATGGAG
>Ga0126342_10016242_pt1 | contig 12991 bp, 10 predicted proteins | sample Cyp1metagenome_FD_92528 | JGI IMG/M metagenome (GOLD analysis project Ga0126342, IMG submission 92528) | Coral microbial communities from Lord Howe Island, Old Settlement Bay, Australia - Cyphastrea 1 metagenome | ecosystem: Host-associated > Invertebrates > Cnidaria > Coral ... | reverse complement strand
TGTCCTCTCACTTGTTGGAAGTAGAGACTGGCAGGTATATCCGGCAACAACGAGAACAACGGTTTTGTCAAGCATGCAAACGGTCTTTGGGGCTTAGGGTCCTTGGGGATGAACAACATGCTCATATGTTTTTCATACATTCTTTCCATATGTTCGGTATGCGGTCTTGCGTGCCCAACTCACTGCGGATGCTTTGTTGCACTGCCAAGGTGTACTTCGCAACTAGTTTCCATGCCAGATTTTCCTGATTTGTTGACAAGTTGTTCAGAGAATTCAACATATTGAAAAGAGAGTTGTGCTGAATATGACGTAGTGAATCACCAGGGAAAAGGGATAGGATTTTTGCAAAAGAAAGTTGTCGCTGAAGTCAGTGACCAAAGCTGCTGAAAGTATTTCCGTAAGCGTTTGAGGAGACAGCAGAGAAATATGCCAGCACTTCCTTCTATTGTTATTTCCGACGATTCCGATGATGATGTGGAGATTTTGAACTGAAGATCTTGATGTTTGCCATCCTTGTCCCGTTGCCCTTTTGATTCTGGCCTTCTGCTTATTTTCACACACCTTTCTCACCAAACTAGCTCTGTAAATTACAAAGAACTTTGCGCCGAGGTGCCATTACGGGCACGCAGGGCGCAAGACATGAAATGAAATGAAATGAAATTTCCTTGTTGTTTCAGAAGGGGTTTGCCTCGGAAACTGTTATCTTCCAACAGTGGATGACATGGCCATTCTTGATGTGATTGGAAGAGAACCAGCATATGACATCTTGCACACACCACCCTCCGCTACCGACGCCCAGGAATTTCATGAGCACCAGCTTTGAAGGTTATAGCCCCGATGGTGACGCCATCGCCATGGCCTCGCCCGAATGCTTGGCGGCGCGCCAGGCCTTTCGTGACCGGCTGCAGGAATTGAAAAAAACGCCAAAGGGATCCAAAGGGCAGAGGTGGGTGCCGCAGTTTGGTTGGTTTTGACTGGTTTTCACTGGTTGGCCGGATTTCCGTCAATAATTCTGAGAGTCTGAGAGTTCGTATATTTTTTTGAGGGGACATTTTTGCCATACTTCGCCAATTTTTTCCGGTGCTTTCTTGGAAGAGTTTCCATCTCTGGCACCGCTCCGAGGCTTGGTGTCAGCGGCATTCGGATGCTTTACACGCCCTCCAGCGACAACTTCCCGGCCTTGCACGTCCGGATCCCGCCCGGAAACGGACATCTCTGGTCGGGGCAGTTTTGAATAGATTTACCATCTGGCTATTTAACATGGCCATGGGAAATCACCATTTCTAATAGGTATACCATCTATAAATTGACCATTTTCCATGGCTATGTTAAATATCCAGAGGGTAAACATTTTTCAAAACAGATGCTATCAATGTTCTTGTCATCTCTGTGCTCTTCTTGGATATGGAGGTATCATGGGGATATAGTATATGAATCCAACATAATCCAACAATCTGAGTCGAACATCTTTTTTATATGTTCATTATTGTTCATTTCCACTTAGATTTGGAACATATGGGATTATGATAATTTTGATAATAATTTCAAACACGGAATCTATGTTCATTTCCATCCTTGGAACATGGGATTCCGTGTCTGAACTTCTTATCGTAGGGGATGTGCGGCTCACCAGTTTTTGGACTGGAATTTTGGAACCCTTGCCTCTTGTTGGCGATATAAGATATTTTCCAGCAATCAAACGTGGCAATTGGACATCTCCAACAAATAGAGTTTTTTTTATTTTTTATGGGAAAATCATCCACAAACGGAGGATTTTCGAATGCCGTATATTGCAATGTTTTGTTTTCCGGAGAGAAACCAATTTAACATAGCTATTGAACATGGCCCATTTATAGTTGATTTACCCATTAAAAATGGTGATTTTCCATAGTTATGTAAACGTTTACCAGAGGATAAATTCTTGATGGCTTTTGGCTTCCATCGAGTTCACGGCCATCGGCCTCTTTCCGGTGATGGGTGAGGTCAACATGCATCACATCCTGGCGGATAACGATGCGCTGCTCACCTTCTGGCAAGAATCCTTCCAAGTGCAGGTAGCGCTTGGCCGGCCATGGAATGGCACAGTAAAGTGCCAGAAACCACCTTTTTTTGTGTTGATGATTTATACCAACATGGCAAAATTGGGGATGGTGGATCCTATTGCTTTCCGGATAGCTGAGTCCTGCTATACTATGCCAGGAGCTGCTGTACTATGGATATTCCAAGGAGGCAGTGAAGGAAAAGTTGCCCAAGCTGTAGTGGGCTCAGTGGGATGTGTGGCCTAAGAAATGGATCGAAAAATTGGTGGTTTGACAAGCAAAAAGTGGAGATCCCACCAACAAAATCGCGGGATTTAGCCAACAAATGTTGGAAATTGGAGCAGGAAACTCAGGAAACATGAGGATGGGGATTTGCCTAACACTATGCCTAACAAACATATGATATGGATTCGAGGCCAACCAATCTAAGCTAGCTTCAACTTTCGAGACGACCACCTTGACCTTTGGATGCAACCAAAAACCATGGAAGATGTCCAAATTCAACCCGCAGAATAGCAACCTTGACTCAAGATGGTGTTCTGCGAATTTTGGATTGCACCACAGCTGTTTGACCCAGGCCTGTGCAGTTCACAGACTTCGCCTATTGGCAAAAGTCCCTCTTCTCTCGAGGCGGCTTGGCAACTGCTTGGGATGTTGTGGGGAAGTTGCAAACCCTACAGGTGGTTTAATGACTACTCTCTGGTAATTTGACAGTTTGCTATGACCAATTTCAACCTTTTTCAGTAGGTAAATCAAGGTAAGCGACACAACCAAGATCGGCCCCGAGGCTGGATTCGACAACCATTCCCATGTCTTGGGTGTTTTTTCTAGGTGTCCTTTTTCGATTTATTTTCCGGGGTTCGCCGGGGGAGTTGGTGCCGGGGGGCCCGATGATTCTATGTTGGATGGCGAAATCCTATGTGACGCATTGAAAGCAGAAATCTTGTTGCATTGAATTTGTCCGGAACCACAATAGGAAATTTGTTTAAATTGCTTGGGACTTAAAAGTAAGGAATCGGGAAGGAGCTCCTCCGATCATGGTGGTGTCGCGTGGGCCAAATCAACTATAAACAAACAATTTCCAATAGCTATCTAACAAATTCCCGGAGGGTAATGTATTTGTTTGTATCTTTTTGTCTTTTTGTCTTTTTTTTTTGGGTGGTCCTTGTCCAAACGAACCAAAGCCATAACAGAACATTGATGTTGATTTGTATGACTGGCCTGCCAGCATCCTACGATCCACCTCGGCCCAGGCTTGCTGAAACCCGACCTTTCATACTGGCTCGGGGCACCCGGTGTCCATTGGGTTCATCAGAAATGGCTCCGCTCCGCTGTCTTGAACTTCACCAGCTCAGGGGCCGCCAAATTACGACCTCGCAACCGCCAAGTGTGTTGGCTGGGGAGCCTGGGGCGGCCGAGAGTTTGTTCGATCAGCGAACATTCTTTTTATATCAATGACGCTCCACACATGACAAGATCGCCATGCAAAAGTTAAACTAAAAGTAAAGACGTGTCAAGATTTTGATTACAATGACATTGGAGGCCCAAATTCTATTGTAGCGGTTCGTCTTACCCTTGGGTAATGTAATCTGGCAATGGTAAACCATGGTAAACCCCTGCTTTGCAGATGATGGATTTCCCTTTGTTCATATAGTAAACATGGGGATTTACCATTGCCGGGTTTGATTATCGGAAGATACAACCAGCTCAGTCTAAATTCCGCAGAGGTTCTGCCTCGATTTGGAAAGTGGTTAAAAATCTTCTACGGTCGAATGCACCACAAAGAGGGGTTACCCTCTGGTAATTTAACATAGCTATGGAAAATCACCATTTTTAATGGGAATATCCACTATATATAAATGGCCATTTTCAATAGCTATGTTAGTTTACCAGAGGGTACCTCCAAAAAATGAGGGCAGGACCCTGGTTCTTGATGGTTGAACCATCCATCTCCGGGTTTGGCCACGTGAAGCCTGAGGATTTGCCGTTGGACGTGCCGCGACCGCGGGTTTGGAATGTGGTGGGCGACAGCCTGGGGCACCCAGGTGCTGAACGATGGAGCCTTCATCTAGTTTCTACTTTGGGGCCAAGGATACGGGAGATCAAACCCGTTCAACTATATATATGTATATATATATATGCAAATGGCTTGGTGAGCTAGAAAAATAGGGCTTCCAACTGACCAGAATGGTGATAACTACCCATACTGTACCAGGGCAACTGGGACTTGCTTGGCATCGCCCATTGATGCCTAAGTAGCTGCGCCCATCGCTCTCGCCTTCTCAGAGTCAATGCGATTTGACTTTTGGAGCTGGTGGAAAATGGGCACGGCACTGCCCCTGCGGGTTCACTTTTTTGCATCACCTGGGTTTGTTCAAACATGGAGGGTACTGTACTCAGTTTTAGGGCTGCTTTAAGAGGGAACATGAGGCTTTCCCCCCATTTTTGGGGGGGTTCCCCCCTAGATTTTCGGGCACGCCATCTGATGCCTCGGCTGAGGTGTCAAGATTGACTTGGACCAGGAGCTGATTCAACCGTCCCTGGTCAGCTGCTGGTGGTTTCGGACTCCGAAATTGGGAGCCAACCCCCAAATGGATAGAAAAGTTGGACGCCTGCAAATTATAGGGAAAGATTATCCACAACATCCTAAAAACACTTCTCTATCTTTGGGCTTACTGGCTTACTATCGTTTATTTCTTTGGATCCGACTGGAGGCAGTGTGAAACTATTGAGAACTGGTGGTTCTATTTTCACTGTTTTTTCCACTGGATTTCCCCAAGCCGAGCTCAGGGTGATGGATCGCAACCCGCGTCAGGAGCTGAGCTGGAGAGGATTTTGAGTGATTTTTGCCTCTAGATTTTTTCGGTGAGCAGTGCCCAAACATATACCGCTGGGCATATGTAGATGACCCACCATGAAGCCCATACTTCTCGTTTCTGTTGCATTCTGTTGAGCCCATGAGTTCCACGATCAACTGATACCCTCTGGTAATTTAACAGTTCGCTATTGAAAATGGCCATTTATAGTGAGTTTTCCCATTAAAAAATGTGATTTTCCATAGTTTTTTGTATGTTTACCAGAGGGTAAACCCATCATCACCGTCACTTCTTAGCGGATCTTCGCCATGGCTTAAAACCCGAGGCATCACGCCCTTCGCCTCGGTGGTGTGCAACTTTGCGTTCGGCGACCCATTGATATACGATGGTTCAGAATGATGGATGATGCGTTCGGGGGTTTCCATAAATGGGGGTATCCCCAAATGGATGGTTTATCATGGAAAACCTTTTTTTTAAATAAATAATTAGGGGTACCCCCGGTTAGGAAACCCCCATATAAGGAGGTTTTTTGGGATTGTTTGAAAATGGGCTAATTAGCTCTGAATCCATTAATGCTAATTTCATGGCTATACACCAATTTCACACAAACCCATATAGGGATATCTCATTAGGGAGAAGTATCCAGAAGTATCCTATGGGAAATCATGAATTTTAGGGGATACAGTAAGTGCCTCCGTTGACGAAACGCAATGAATTAGAATTAAATGATATAGGGACACACACACACATATATATATATATATTATACATTATTTATATTTTGAATTATACATATATATTTTACATTATATTCACACACACATATATATATATATATATATATATATATTCACACACACACACATATATATGTATATATACACACACATATATATATATATATATGACGTGTGTATATATATATACATGCGATGTGATTATCATTCCATATGATTTATGCATGCTTTGTGATTGATATCAATGAATGTGTAAACACAAATACATACATACACCGAATCTATTTATCAATCAATCAATTAATTAATTAATTCATTAATTAATTAAATAGTTAGTTAATTAATCAATTAATTAATTAATTCACCCATCCATCCATCCATCCATCCATCCATCCACCCATCCATCCACCCACCCACCCACCCACCTACCTACCTACCTACCTACCCCTCTACCTACCTGCATCTCTACCTAATTACCTACCTCTCCGCCTATCTATCCATCTCCCTCTCTATTTCTAAACAGTCACACCTTACCCCCAAAGCCCAACACTTTTCCCCAGGTTGGCATTGATGAGGATGAGCAACCAGCGGGTGGTCTACGTCCAGAGCTCAGGGTCTCAGGACATAGTCCTGGGGGGGCAGCTGGGATTAGTAATGGGTATTACACGGTATAACATGGCATAACTCTGGTATTAACCTCCATAAGTTGGGATATAACCCTTACAACTATGGTTATTGTAACAGTTATATCCCCAACTTATGGAGGTTATATCCCAAGTTATGGAGGTTAATACCAGATAATACTAATAACCTATATCATGTTATATATGCGCCAAATATAGGTCGAACTGCACCACCATTGGTCCGACCCAGATGGCCACGGCCTTCGCCCTGCGGAGCTTGCCGGTGCTGGAGCCCAGGGGATTCGGTCGATTTCCCCGGCCTGGTAAACAAAAAACTACAATGTGGGGCCCCCAAGATAGCTAAGTTGGTTTATAACTCCAATAACTATGGTTTATGGATGTTTATGGTACTTATAACTATAGTTATGGGGGTTTAGACACCAACTTATAACTGGGGGGCCCCACATTGTATGGACAATCACTATTTTGAATAGGTAAATCACCTATAAATACCTATTTCTATGGTCCATGTTCAATAGCTATGTGCATGTTTACCAGAGGGTATCTGTTTTTTTTTTTGGGTTTCCCTAAAAATATTCTTTTGGAATATGAAACTTGCGGATGCAACCCAAAAAAAATGATTTCATGGGCACGACCTGCTGGACCTGGGATGCCAAGGCAGTGGCCAATCTCATTGGCAATTTCCTGAACATGTTGTTGGGACACCCAGGGGACCTTGGAGGATCATATTGCTTGGTGGTTAATAACCCTTGTGAGTAGGTCCCCGATTAGTGGGTTATCCCATATATAGATTGGCTATATGTTATACTCTGTTATAAGTATGGGTAGCGGTACGCTCGGGTATTCCAACTTGGGAAGCCGGCAAGCCAACTTGTTGAAAGGTTCACATATTCAGTGAGTCTATTCAGTTTACCCTCTGGTAAACTAACATAACTATGGAAAATCACCATTTTTAATGGGTAAATCCACTAAATCCACTATTTCTATGGCCATTTCCAGTAGCGAACTGTTAAATTACCAGAGGGTAAATGATGTAAACAGTGGATTTTCCGTCTGGGATCATCTCTTGAGCATCGGCTCAGGCCCATCCGAGTGGCGTACGATCCGGATGAGCCCTATATGTCATTTGGCATGCAACGTTCCGGCCTTGCCCACCATCCTCACCGAATTTCAACGACAAAGTGCTAGAAGTTTCACATGAAACTTCAGAAAAATGGATTGAACTATATCAAACTTGCAATTTCCAGGGGAAAAACATCATCTTCCAAACCCATTTTTTTGGGATATCCAACCGGCGGGTTTTTTTCCATCCCAAACCGGCTACTCGGCTACGCCAGGGACATTGTGTCAAGGGTGGCGACGTCCACCATCAACGTGCAGCGCTACAGCATGGCGCCCTTCATCCAAATCGCCGGGGGGCCATGGCGATTCCCATGGTGCAATTATAGATCCGAGAAGTGTTGCATATTATTAATTGATTAATATTTTTTAACACACACAGAGATATATATATATATATGTATATATCTGCGTATGGGTCCATCTTGAAATTTGCATCAACTTTTTGTTTTTTCAAAGTCGTTTCTCCTTCCGCCGCCACTATGGTCACCTCTGAGGTGACCGATACGCAGCCTCACTTTCCGACCACCGATCCTTCCAGGACGGGAAAATGGCTGAGATTGGGTCGAGCGACCTGGAGGACTAGATATGTCAGTCTATTTTTGAGATTTTTAGTCTATTGGTCTATTATTAGTATTAATCATCTATTGGGCTAGCCAATTTTGACTCATACCCGGACAATTGATGGGGATGAAGAAAAATGGTCAGGCAGATCAGGCAGATCAGGTTTGGGAAGGCCAGAAATCTGCAGGAATCCAGTGTACCAGCACCTTGGTTTGGACCGCTCTTGGAGGGTTGAGCTGCGGGACGCAGGTGAAGGTTGCAGTGCTGGGATCCCATTTTGAGATTTAGCCACAAAAAAAGGGGACAGACAACTGGATCGTGACTTGGGTGCCAGGGTCCGTGGCACCCGTTGTATGTTCACATCACAATGGCTGCTCATGTATGTTCATCCTTGCAATTGTGGTATCATAGGCTTTTAAATATAGAGAATTCAATGTCAGTTTGGAAAGTATGTTTGAAGCCAACATGACTGGGACATTTTTTTTGCAAATGGCAATCTATAACTACCTGCTTGAAGCGTGTTCATGACTTTTCTTGGCGCAGATAATTTGGGTAGAAAACCGTCATGTCTATTTGATGTTGGCTGCAGGGAAAGCACTCATGTTTCTTGTCGACGGTGCGATCGTTGATGGCAAGAAATTCTGAATATATATATATATATATGTATACACGTATACATAGATAGATAGATAGATAGATAGATAGATAGATACATACATACATACATACATATATACATACACATACATATACATACACACACACACATATATATATACACATATGCATATACATATACATATACACACATATATATATATGTATATGTATATGTATACATATATATTTATATATACATATACATATGCACACACACACACATATATATATATTATTTCCCTACTATAGTCAGTTTGTACATTGTTTCATCAGAGCTTTCTTCATTTATCTTACAATGTCTTACTGTACAATATTGTACACATTTATACATGTCTGGCTACAGGTTGTTTGCATTTCAGCCAGTGGCGCGATGGAGGTGTGTTTCCTGTCAGGTGCATCTCTGGCCCTTGCCCAGGAGGAATTCGAAGGAAAAACTGCAAAGGCTGTGAAACAAGCCTTGGCACTTCGGATTGGTGTTACTAGATTCAGGCAACGACTCTTTTCCGAACATGGTTCTGAGATCCCGGATGATGAGGTTTTTGCTTGCGCTCTAATGAAGCTTCAGATGGTGGTCTTGGATTTTTATCCGGCTGATGCCCAGCGAAGCCAACAAGTAATCTCTGCATCTGTGGACAATGATTTGATCGCCCTGGAAAAGTTCCTCAACAGCCCCTCCAATCCCAATGCCACAGATGAACATGGCAATGCGCCATTGCACTATGCTACCAGGCACGGACATGTTGAAAGCCTGCTGCTGTTGCTTGAGGCGGGTGCTGACCAAGATCAAGCGAACAATCAGGGTGCAACACCATTGTGCATTGCAGCTTCAAACGGCCATCTTAATATTGTCCGTCATTTGGTGGAAGTTGGTGCTGACAAAGAGAAAGCGGACAGCGAGGGTGCAACGCCATTGTACATTGCAGCTTATCACGGCCATCTGGATGTTGTCCGTCATTTGGTTGAAGTTGGTGCTGACAAAGAGAAAGCGGACAACGAGGGTGCAACACCATTGTACATTGCAGCTCACAACGGCCAGCTTGATGTTGTCCGTCATTTGGTGGAAATTGGTGCTGAGAAAGATCATAACTTCTACAGCGGTGCAACACCAGTTTACATTGCGGCTGAGAATGGCCATCTTGATGTTGTCCGTCATTTGGTGGAACTTGGTGCTGACAAAGATCAAATCGACAATGAGGATGCAACGCCATTGTTCATTGCAGCTCAGAACGGCCATCTCGATGTTGTCCATCATTTGGTGGAAGTTGGTGCTGACAAAGAGAAAGCGGACAACGAGGGTGCAACGCCATTGTACATTGCAGCTCACAACGGCCATTTGGATGTTGTCCGTCATTTGGTGGAAGTTGGTGCTGACAAAGAGAAAGCGGACAACGAAGGTGCAACGCCATTGTACATTGCAGCTCACAACGGTCATCTGGATGTTGTCCGTCATTTGGTGGAAGTTGGTGCTGACAAAGATCAAGCTGACAACGAGGGTGCAACACCGTTGTTCATTGCAGCTGAGAACGGCCATCTCGATGTTGTCCGTCATTTGGTGGAAGTTGGTGCTGACAAAGATCAAGCCGACAATCAGGGTGCAACACCAGTTTACATTGCAGCTGAGAATGGCCATCTTGATGTTCTCCGTCATTTGGTGGAACTTGGTGCTGACAAAGATCAAGCCGACAATCAGGGTGCAACACCATTGTTCATTGCAGCTCAGAACGGCCATCTGGATGTTGTCCGTCATTTGGTGAAAGTTGGTGCTGACAAAGATCAAGCCGAGATTTAGGGTACAACACCATTGTTCATGGCAGCTCAGAACGGCCATCTCGATGTTGTCCGTCATTTGGTGGAAGTTGGTGCTGACAAAGATCATGCCTCCAACCGCAGTGCAACACCATTGCACATTGCAGCTCAATGGTCCATTTTGATGTCGTTCGTCATTTGGTGGAAACAGAACCAGGTTATTCGCGGCTGGCTGGCCCCCAGAGATTCTGGCGTTTGTCTATCTGTCTAGCTATCTAGCTATGCTATCTAGCTACCTAGCTATGCTATCTAGCTATCTAGCCATGCTATCTAGCTATTTAGCCATGCTACCTAGCTATCTAGCTATCTAGCTGTTTAGCTATCTGGCTATCTAAACCTAATCTAATTTCATTCGCGTCTAATCTAATCTAACCCAATCTAACCTAATCTAACCTAATCTAGTTAACGTAATCCAATCTAATCTATTTATGTCTTTTATATCTGTAATGTATGCATCTAAATCTATCTAAATCTCTCTATACCTATCTAAGAATCTGTCTAAATCTATCTATATGTATCTAAATCTATCTATATCTATCTAAATCCCTCTCTTTCTCTCTATATCCATATCTATATATATATATACCTATATAAAATATAGCATATATATATGTATATACATATCTGTATTTCTATATCTATATCTATATCTGTATATATCTAAATCTATCTAAATCTATTTTAATATATCCAAATTTAAGTCTATATCTATCCAATTCTAAACCTATATCTAGATCTACATTAAGCTCACGCCCTCATGTCATGGCATGACAAAGGGGAGCACGAGGAACGACGATGGGCACGGCCCATCCTAAGGATCAGCCGAAAGCCGGAAAGCCCCCCCATGAATTTTGCACATCAAAAATCCCATGTGTTTTACCATGTAAAATCCATCATAAGTCATGGGAAACCCCCCATAAGTCATGGGAAAATCCCATGGAAAATCCGTCGATCGTGGCATCTGGGTCCAAGGTCGATGGTTGATGTGGTGCCTCGAGACGATGACAGCGATGAGCACGGGCCCAGGGAACTGGAAAAATCTGAGGGGCGAATCTGGAGTAATCTCATGGTGAGCAATGAAACTGGGGCCCAGCATTTTTGGACAGCTTTGAAATTTGGTATATCTGGTCAGGTCGATTTAGAAGGAAGACGAGCGAAAAGGATGCACACGTAATATTGACCTGCAGTATGGGTCTTTGTACTTGGCATATTCTATTCCAACAGGATGCCGCACTGGAATTTGACCGTGTGTTTGCAAGTCATCAAAGTCAGTGCAACCTGGAGTCTTCTGTGCAAATACGAAGGTTTCCTAAAATGGAGGGTGCCCGCAAATCATCCAAGTCATTAGACCATGACTTAGTATTGAAACCTATGGTGACTTGGGGATCCCCCAGGACTTCAGAACCCCCCATATGCCAACAGTTCAAGGCTTAAAATGGCCTCGCATGTGTCGATGGCGGTTCACTCAGGGTGGGTTTGAAGGGAGTCCTGGATGTCTTCTTGTTCGCCAACACGAGGCTCTCGGGGTGGAGCGAGCTTGGGGACCCCTCACATTCTGATTGGTCGACAACATAATTTTTTTTTTTCATATACATTTATATACCAGGTAGTGCCCGGCACGTGCTGTGGCGGAAATTTCGACCATTTAAACCAACTATAGGAAAGATGGTTTTTGGTGTTTTTTGAAATGCAGAAGCAACGAAATGTTGAAGTTGTGCGCTGCATCAACGAATGAGCGAATGGTTGTGGAATTGCCAATGAAATGACATGAAAGAATTCATGCACAACTGACTGAATGAACCAATAAAACTATGAACCAATTGATTAATGGATTGTATTGCTGCAATGAATCAGTGAATCACTGATCACTGAATCAATGAACGAAGGAATCAACGAATCAGTGCATCAACAGGGAATCAATGAATCAATGAATGACAATGAACCAACGCATCAATCAATGAATACGTGATTCATTGAATCAATGAAGCAATGAAACGATATGAAACAACTAATCAATGAACCAGTGAGTCAACGATTCAACGAATCGGTGAATCAATGATTTCATGAAGCAATGAGCCTGCGAAACAGCGAATCAACGAATCAATGAATCGACAAATCAATGAATCAACAAATGGGTTTGGTAGATATATAAACCTCTTAAGTGGTAGATTTACACCACTCACCGTTGGTTAAATCAATACACAGCATATGTACCTAGATCTGTATCTATATCTATATCTATATCTATATCTATATCTATCTATCTATATATATATATCCATATATGCACGTAGTATTATATCTTATATCTGCATCAGACACCCAAATTATGTACCCATTATGACTAGATGAGTGGTATCCCATTGGTGCCGTTAGTTTTGGTCAGGAACGGGCAGATCTTTCGATTGGATGGCGTCTTCAACACCACAGCCCACACCTGAGGAGATGCCCAAAGACTTGGACTTACGGAGTGTTTTCCCATTTCAATGGCCATTCCAGGAACCTAAATTGGAAGTACCTAACATATATAAGGCCTATGTAAGGGCTATGTAAGGGGATATACCCCCAAAATATGGCCTTATATGGTACAGTACCTCCATTTTAGG
>Ga0126342_10016241_pt1:5000-12993 | contig 12993 bp, 9 predicted proteins | sample Cyp1metagenome_FD_92528 | JGI IMG/M metagenome (GOLD analysis project Ga0126342, IMG submission 92528) | Coral microbial communities from Lord Howe Island, Old Settlement Bay, Australia - Cyphastrea 1 metagenome | ecosystem: Host-associated > Invertebrates > Cnidaria > Coral ... | reverse complement strand
CGGGGCTCCCATTTTGGAAGTACCAATTGGGTACTTCAGAGAGACTCATTTAGGTATGTTTCCCCATAAAGAACATATCGATGAGGCGACGATGAGATTCCTTGTGGCTCAATTCAGAGTTGATATATATATATATACACATGTGTGTATACTTATATATATATAAATTCATAGATACATCGATATGTGTAGAGGCTTGGGATAAGAGATCTTGAGGTTTTATTCACACCGTGCGCCTCCAGGAATTTCGAGAAGGAGACTGGCAATGCCCCGCATGTCACTCGGACCTGGTTGCTTTCGCATGAAAGTGCAGACATCCTAGCCTGGTTGTACTACTGGAGTGTAGCTTTTGGGGCACCATGAAATTGTTGGCATTCGTATGACTCAAAATTGAAGACTGCTGCAACCTATAGGTGTGATACATTTTTTCGCCGTCAAATATTCAATCGTTTGGCGTGCGCATAAATTTGTGATCCCCTGTCACGGGTTTCATGGCATCTATGGCATCTTATTTCGCAGATGGATGCCACGCATGTGGATTCGTTTTTTCGATCGTTACTTGGGTACACTGGGGTGATGTGATTGCTGGTTTTTACATGTTTTACCATCTTGATTTGTACATCCTACCGGTCCTACCTGGGATCCCAATGGGAAAACCATGGGGAGCAAAAGCACACAAAAGCACCAACCAGCAGGGCTTGCTCAAGGTAGCCCCTCTGAAGGTGGCCCCAGTGCTGGGTTTAGGACAAAAAACGCCAGGTTTCATGCTCTCGTGTTTTGTTGTAATTTTTAAATGTTTTTAATGCATGCTTGATTTTCTGTGCGCATTTTTGAATTACCAATTTATTCTATTCCTTTAAAGACTTTAAAGTTGTCTTTTTCTGGAAGCCACTCTCACCATGGTAGAAACTGCTGCGCTTGGCAGAGCAACACCAGGCGCCAATCACAACTATGCAAGCCGGACTGCTTGCAACAAATGCACCATGGCGCTGGCGGAGGTTTTTCTTTTGATATAGCGTGGATATGAGATATGACATCACCAAAAAAGATGTCGATGTAATCAACAAAAATCATGGAACAAGGGGAAAGGGGAATTAAATGGGGCTATAATATGAATCAGTCTGTTATACATATATATATATATTGGGAATCGTATGAATTAAGCGATCATGGCTTGAGATTTTCGGAGGAAAACATCATCTAAAGTATGATCAGGTGCCAGTAAAGCCATGGAGATGGTGCTGTGCGACGAATTTCATGTCGGAATTCAGTATCGAAAACTTTCACTACGAAAAAGACAATCTGTTGAGGCAGTCTTATTGCGTTTGAATGCATTGGAGATATTGGTTTCCTGTTGCAGTTTGGCAGTCAGTTGTTAAGGGCCAGAGGGAAGGGTCCAGAGTCCGCCCTTGAAAACCTTAGCCTAATTAGTCTTTTTTCCCGCCAGTCCAATCATTGGGTTGGTTTAAAGGAAACATGTGCAGGAAACTCAGGAAACTATGGTTTTTTCTGTTTGAACTCAGTACATGTTGAAGCTTCGTGAAGCTGCAAGTGGAATATGCTGTCTGGAAGTCAGATTCTTTAAGCGGATTGTTGAGCAACGGACTTACCTCGAAAACTTAGTTGGGACATATATGGGACCCAGTGGGAACGGATGTTTGGGGAGGAGAATGCTAAGTAAGATGGACACATAGATATACGGCGCACATACATACGGCGTGTGTATATGTATGTATATTAAAAAGATGTGCATAATTAAATGTATATGTCCACATAGACTGTGTATATACATGTATATACTATGCTTGTGTGTAGATAGGTATGTCGTAATATGTCATATATGATCTGGGAACCCAAGTTATCGGGTCAGCATTTCGTGCCACCTGTCAAGCTTCAAAATCCAGCGTTGACCCATTTAGATCCAGTTGGCGGAGATTTGTTTTGTATTACATATTTTTATGTCCTTTTGAAATTGATTCTCTCATCAACCACTTGGAAGTTTGACTTTCTGGTTGTTCAGCAGCATCTCCGGGTACCTCCTCCCCAACTGTTCATCAAAGCAGCGCCCTGTAGGTGGGCTGGCAAAGCCTGAAGCGGCTTGAACCTATGAAGTTGAGATGCAGAAGTTAGGAAGCTAAAAGAGCCAACTGTGATGGAGTGCAGGTGTGTTCCATATGTTGGGTGTTTAAATTTGGCCCTCAAAGTGGGTCCAATCTTGCGAGGATAGCTGTAGCTAGTTGTCGGGAGAGAATCACAACTTTGACCCATTCATCTGCATGATCTCCCCATTGGTCCGCTCCCAAAAATACTGGTTGAACAACTTAGGTTCAGGGTGATTGAACATGATTGATCCCTTTTCCCTAGTACTAGCATGACAAAAAGCCTGGTGTAGTGTTGAATCTATTCATCGTGGGGCCCTCAGGACAAGTTGATATTTGTTGCGGCACATGCCGATACAACTACACTGACTGTATATACATATGAATTCATGGAAACACATATGTACATACTGCTATATACATCAACCTTTAGATTCTTTAGATGTACATAAAACATACACATCTATACATCATCTATACATCATCTATACATCATCTATACATCATCTATACATCATCTATACATCATCTATACATATCTATACAATATGGCTGAATGAAAACGACCTCCCTGCAACGTCCCAAAAAAGGTTGCCCTACATCGCCAGGCGCTGGGTGAGGCCGCACCGCAGCTCACGCCCAAACTGACGCCTGCCGAACGGTGTGGTTTAACCATACGGTGGATGGAAGAAATCCTGCACCAGTTGATTCAGTTGATAGCTGGTTTATCCCACTATTTATGGGGTTTCGACCATCCAAGGTGGTGCAGGATTTCGCCACCATCCACAGTATGTTGGAGATATATGGAAAGAAACACTTGTCATGTTTTGTCATGTTTTGACAACTAAAGATATAGCATGATTTTTTCAAATCAAGCACATTGAGCCGCTCCATGAACCAACCAGAAGGTTTCTGTTGGCAAAGACAGACATCAAGCCGGGGCAGAGATCCAGATGTTGATTGCGAATATCTCTGGGTTTGATATTCGCATTGGTTGGTAAATATGAAACATCATATTTATATATTATATAAATACTTTTTGTTGATTAGTTGGCCTTCGTGCTGGCATCATTTGAGCACTTGGCCCAGGATTTGGGTGCCTGTAAATCCTTTGATCGCCCGTGGCTCAAGTTTCGCCCCTCTGGGGCGTGGGGAATTTCCATGGCGATTTCCACAATAAAATCCCAACAAATATGGAGAAGTGAAAAAAAACAAAGTCCGTCGAAATTAGCGTGAGAAATTGAGAAAAAATAGATAGGGATGGATCCATACCTTCGGAACGAAATGGGGAGATAAACATGCTACAATGATGACCCTGCTCTTTCATAAACGGCAACATACGGCAACCCATTCCACTGAAAATATGGAACGATGTCCAGACCTTGGGAGAAGCCGAGGCACCCCCTTGGGAGGTGAAACCCAACTTCACGTCCTGGCATTCGCAGTGGCTGCAGGTGCGACTTATGCCGGGGATGGGTGGATTTACTGAGCAAAATGCTGCTTTTCTGCGGGATTTAACCATGTACCCAGGGTAAACATCGAAATAGATGTGGAACAAAATATGATTTCAGGTTCGGAATATGATCTACAAAGATTTTCGACATGTATGTTGGTTTACAGGGCTATACAGTCCAAAAATTGCATATATTGCACCTTCATGATTTGAGATATTTCCGTGAGCATATATATATATATTTGATCGTGTGAAGCTGCAGGATAGTAACATCGGGAAAAGCCATGAAACACATCTATTGACGGGGATATTATGGGGACACCGAACGTAGTATATGATTGGGTGTGGTTGGGGTTGTTATGACCTATATTTCGAACCCTCAGCTGGGATATGGGGCCCCTATAACTATGGTGAACTGAAGCCCGCTTCTAACTGGAACTGCCCCTCCAAGTATGAGTTTGTGTGCGAGTTTGCAAATGATGGGGTACCCCATGGTACCCCCAAATCCACACCCTCCGGTAATCAAACATGGTAATGGAAAATACATTATAGGTGACTTTTCTATTGAAACCCCAATTTCTAGTGGATTTCCAATTGCCACGTTTGATTACCGGAGGGTATCATGTTTATCATCATTCTTCTTTTTCTAAGCGGTCAATTTATGGGTTTACCGGAATGCCAGCTAACCAGAAACAGGGGCTCTTTTACCGGGTTGAATCCCCATGGGGATGAAATGGGCATGTGAGATTTTACTCAATTTTTTACTCATAATTCAAGGCCAGAGGTTTAATGGGCCTTGAACCCCAAACAAAGGAATTCACGCACAGTAAGAATTTCCAGCACACACCGATTGCGACCAACGAGACGCCATTGGCTTGCACAAGAATGGGGATGATTGAGGGCCATGGTGATTGATCAGCCCAACAATATCATCGGTTGATCCAACTAGCATGAGTAATTACATGGGCGCGTCTCAAAGTGAAGGATACCCACAATTTATGGCCATTTAAATTGACAAAAACCTTGGAATTGAGGGTATGTACCTTGTTTTCAGACAACCCCATCAAAGCCATCATAAGCCAACGCTCTTTTTGACTGATCGTGCCCGTGGACATGAGTGCAGCTTACATGAGTGCAGCTGCTGCCTGCTATGCGTTAAGACCGGCCAGAATGGTCCATTCGGCTTGTTGCAACCATATTGTCACGGATCCACACCAAACCAACAGCGAGAGAGTTCCCGGGGTTTCCCTTGTGATCAGCCGACCAAATAGTAAGGCAGAACTGAAACTGAGATGATTTGAACTTCCAAAACGAAAAACCAAGCCCTGAGATACCTGAGTTGAGTTTGCCGGAAGAAACTGCCTCAGGCGGTGCAGAGCAAGGCCAGCGGAGGCGACAACTGTGATCGATCCGGTGGCCAAAGGCTTTATGGGGGTTCCTGAAATGGTGGTACTTGTACCCCAAAATGGATGGTTTATAATGGAAATCAATGGAAAATCCTATTGAAATGGATGATTTAGAGGTACCCACATTTTAGGAAACTTCCTTATGTTTGACATGAGAAGACTATACCCACATCCACCTATCTGGTGCTCTGACATCGTTGAATAAATCAACGTATCAAAGGGAATCGCCTAGTGGCCTTGTGTTCGTTGCGTACTGCGTGTAGGACAGCCAATGGTCATCTTTTGCATCAACCTTGGGCTGGTTCATGGACGGTTTGGGCCAGAGAGAAGGGAATGTCTTAATGCCCTGCTTCGTTTTGAATTGAAATGTTTAGGTATCTATGATGATATATGATGTAAATAAATGTAAGAATGCCGTCGTAAATTATCTTTGAAGATTGGGTTTGAGGTAGCTCTAAACTTTCTTTCATACTCTACATGATGGGTGCCGGTACGCCTTCCCCTCCGTTGAGGCTCCGTTGAGGCTCAGGGGTGTGGCCCAGTATCAGGGTTTAGTCTCATCCAGATTTGACGCTCAATGGCTTGCATCCTCCGACGCAGGTGTTCCTCGAACTTAGATACTGAAACTTCAAATCCACCAGCCAGTGCTTAATCGAGGAGGAATCTTTTCAGAAGCCTTTTTCCAATTGTCTAGGACATCCTCCCGAGGTATGTTGGATCTGACTTGGACGCTTCGCTGGACATTGAAAGTGGCAGTCCTACTTGAACCCAAGTTACTAGAATCTGGGTAAGACTCTGTTGAGCAGGTCTGGCTTGATAAAACTGGAAGAATAGTTCATATCCAAATGATTACTGTATCCAACTAAAAAGTCTCTGAATATTGAACGGGCATCCAAGCTTCAAAGATTTGCTATGTCAACTTCAAACTTATCCCCCGATAATTAAGGCTGGCAACGGAAAATCCCCTATATATAAATGGAGATTTTAATGGGAAATTCAAAAAATGATCACGTCACGTCTGTTTACCGGAGGGTAACCGAATATGAGATACACTTCAAACTGCCCAAACATGGCAGGTTCTTCCCTAACTGCCAGCTTCGGCCACAGGTGGAAACAGACGGAGAGGCATCAGCGGAGGGCGTTATCATGACTACACTTGGATTCTGTTGGGACAGGACAATTTATTGTGCATGTAATCATGTGCTGCATGGATACAGATAGATAGACAGATAGATAGCTAGCTAGGTAGGTAGGTAGGTAGGTAGCTAAGTAGGTAGGTAGATAGGTAGATAGATAGATAGATAGAATGATTTATATAGGTATGATAAGAGTAGATAAGATTTGATATAGATGGATAGGTAGATTGATTGATAGATAGATGCTCATTTGATTATACGAGTTGTTATGTAAATACGGGCATATATGTCCAATATGTATTAATATAGAATATAAGGCATTCATATACATATCATACGTGTATATACCAAGCAAGTTTATAGCTTGGATGCTCTCTGGGATGTACCCCAGACCCCAGTTTGCTAGCCTAGGGAACATGTCCAGACACGGTTCGAGGGACTTTCAAGGTGAAACCCTGTCTTGGGATTACTATAGCCTCAGGTTATTTCAGTTGATTCATATCCATCTTTTTACTCTTTTTAAAATCTCTATTGCAGTCTATCTGAGATGATCACAACCAATTCTTAATTGGAGCTTCGTGGGGGGTGGCTTGGAATCCTAGAATTCATTTCTCCAGCTGTCCACGCAGGCTGAGATTGGCCATGCACCAAAACGTACGGAAAATTCTCTCGGGATCTCTGACGTGAGGCCATCTGGTGGTTGGCTCAATGTTCCCTCTCCAGCGCCTCAGCGATCATGGAAGAGCCGGGAGTCCCGGCTCCGACCGGCTCCGAATCGGAGATGAGAAATCTCGTGAAATATCACAACATGTTTAGCCGTACTGCAAAAGGTACTGTAGCCACTGGTTGATGGTAGCCTTTTTTTGGTTTCAAGTTTCAAAGATGTTAGCCCCTCCAACTAACCTCAGAAGAAACCTCTCATGTGTCATGACGGATAGTCTAAGTATATCATCTCCAGGATTATCCATTGATTTTTGACGGGCTCAATCCCTGCATGATTTTGCTGTGGATAACAATCTGCCTCCAGTTGCACCTCCAAATTTCATCAACAATCCGGGCATCATTCCGTCTTTGGAAACCATCATGTTGCTATCATTTTTCCATTGCCGTACTGTATGTTTCCAGACACCCACATATTAGTTGAAGGTGGTTACTATCCCAACGTATCCTCATTGTTGTTGGTCAACCCCCCACTTATCTAATCTCCTAGGAATTCTGGGAGAAAACGGATACCCCAATGGCCCAAAGTTGATGTGATCATGATCCGAGGCAGGGCTACACCTTACTCCACCTCGAGTGCCTGAGCTGGTGCCGTTTTGTGATGACCTTGTGGTAAATTCACTAAGAATCCAGGTGGTTTTTCTTAACAAGTGGTAGGTCCGTTTTCCATTCCATGTCCTTCCATATACTGGAGGGTACCCTCTGGTAATTTGATATAGCTATGAAAAATGGCCCATTCATAGGTGATTCACCTATGAAACATGGTTATATTCCATAGCTTTGTTAAATGATCAGAGGGGAATAGAGGGGAACTATCTTTTATTTGGGTACCAGGATGAAGCTTGGTGAAGGGTCCGTTGACCAATGGTGGTGACGGGGTGACGGGTCGTCGTTTCCATTAGAAGGTGCGAGCCCTTGGGATATGATCACTGTGGAGCCGGTGACTTTTCAAAGTGTTCTTCTATTTGGTTTATAGCTTAACTATTTTTTTCTCTCCGGGCATTAGAACATATATAGAACATATTAGAACCATTGCAATCCCAATCATTTGTTGGTTGTAGTTACCTTACCGAGTTCTTTTTATGTTCTTCTGGGACGTAGCCTACGGCATTTAAAGAGACCCCCCATCGTCATATATAGGGGTCAGGACTTGGGGGAACAACTGGTTATATAGTAACT
>Ga0126342_10016240_pt1 | contig 12994 bp, 20 predicted proteins | sample Cyp1metagenome_FD_92528 | JGI IMG/M metagenome (GOLD analysis project Ga0126342, IMG submission 92528) | Coral microbial communities from Lord Howe Island, Old Settlement Bay, Australia - Cyphastrea 1 metagenome | ecosystem: Host-associated > Invertebrates > Cnidaria > Coral ... | reverse complement strand
TGACTGGATCCATAGATCGGCAAGAACCCACTCCCGCACCTATTTTTCCCTTCCCAGACCCACCCTTGCCCCTATTTTCCTTTTCCGCGCACCAGCCGTGCACCAATACCCCCCCTCTCCTGCACCAAAACGGCAAAAGCAGTCTTAAGCCAAACGGGGGTTCTACAAACGTTATCACATCACCGCGCCACCACATCGTCACATCACCATCACCACATCACCACATCACCACACCACCACACTACCTCGTTACCACTTCATCATCATGTCGCGTATGACATGGTATCGCGTCGACAAAATAGATTTATACAAATTAAACCGACACATGTGGTAGCTGAAATTCACCGTGTGGTGGGCGAGCTGTTATAATTTTCAACGCGAGTCACATAAATCATGGATTGGTTACCTTCACTTGCTAAATTAGAAATAAAAAAAATTTGTATCAACGCTTTGAAATCTGCAATTTGTTTCTGCGTTGTGCACGATGCCGTGTGCAACAATGGAAAATGTTAGAACGTTTTTTTCATTCAGGACACAGACTTGTCGCAAAAACATGCAAAAACAGGATTTGCCTTTGATTCCTTTGATTCATCACTGTGTTTTTTTTGCGCCTGCTTGTGCGGTTTTGCAGCCCTCTTAAACTGCTATGAATGTTTCTGATTGGTTTGAACTGTCTATATATGAACATTGTTTGTATTTCTTTGTGAGTTGTCCATCCACACAAGCAAGCTCATGTGATGGTTATTCACCTTTTCACATATCCATGGGGTCTTTGGCCCGATTTGCCCCAAAATCCTCCTAGGGGACGGAAATCATGCGGGGTGCAGCCAGGTGCACTAGGCCACTGGAAGGTTTCTGCACTTTGCACTCGTGGCGAAGCTCCAAAGGCCAGCCAGCGCACTTTGACCACACACATTTCTAGGACAAAGGCACCGACATGCACCGACCAGATCAAAGAATTATTTTTAGCTACCTTTGTCCTGTTGGATTTTTTTGAGTTCAAAGGGGCAGACCTCACATGGCGACAGCAAGCGCTGCTTCGTCGCCAACCTTTTCAAGGTGTCTCTTGGGCACCAACGTTCACAGGACATCCGTCTGGCTACAAGCAATGGAGTAAGCGGACACAGGTGTATGACCACAAGGATTGGCCTTGGTAAGCGAAGAGGTGAAATAATACTTGGCGTAGCTTGTTTTTTGGATAGTACAACTTGGGGGTTGGTTGAAAATTTCCATGTAGGAAATGCTGAACTTGAATCTGCAGTTTGATAGTCGCTTTCAATCTGATGATCGGGCACAGCTGCCCGTTGACGAGGACAACTATATGTACTTCAGTTTTCATCAAACCTTGCTGAACTTTGTTTCTGACCGTGACGAACACCGCAACGTTACCTGATACTGTGCAAGTTTGGTATCTTCAAGCGCGAATTGGTCTCACTACGTGCCCTTCCGCTTGACCAAGGAAGGTGGCGGAAGCCTTGTGGGCAACCTGCTTGTGCACACCATGTCATGGTGGTCATGAGGGATATATAGGTATCGTGGCCCGTGGCTATGCCGCTCAAGAGTGTGACTTTGACGAGCTCTATGACTTTGCTGAATTTAAATGGCGATCAGAATGGGCGGATGCTGGGGCCTATTGTGAACATGATGATGCCTCTGTGTGCTGGTCCCGCACGACGGAATGTCGCCGTGGGGTCCTAGGATCAAGCATATGCTGCTTAATTTATCACCAGAAGAAAAGTCGGCGACTTTCCCGTATAGCCCGCTCCCATAGGGTCCGCTGGGCCCAAAGCACGCGCAAAACCTCCTGCATCGGCGACTGCCACTGGCTTCGCGGCCCAACTTGAGGATGCCAATGTGACCTGTCAAAAAGCCCCAGGACATGAACGAACTGATGTGGCCATGCCTAACCCTAATGCATCGGCGTTTTTACCTGGTGTTGGTCTTGCACAAAAACATATGACTGTCCTGGCATGTCAGGACTGTCCAAGCGACAAAACTAACGTCTCCCGATGCCGACACAAGTTTCACTCCAGTGCCGATGTCTGCCTCTGCTCCCTGGCCATGCCCAAGTCTGACCCTTGAAGGGTGAAACCCTGATGACTCTGATCTTGTGCGGGCCCCGCATCATCGAGGCCCTTATCGTTGTCATAGATTTTCATCGAGGGATTGGACTTCCAATGCTGCGCCGAGCTGTGGAAATCTCTCTCTACGATCGCAGACTCAATTCCCAGGAAGGCATCAGGACAGCCTTGTCCTACGTGGTGCCTCAGCTGAACTCGATGTGCCTAAGTGCTCGGTTTTTTCCTGCTCCTTGGATCCTGGGTTACTAACCTCAATTTTCTAGTGATTTGTTTGCTGAAAATTTGCCCCTTCTCAACTTGGAGAGTCGCAAATTTTTGAAAACCGAAAATTTTCGTGTCACTTCGAAGAAGACGGCCGTGATCCGTGCTGATGAGGTCAACGGTTGAGAAAGGCATTGCTGAGACGAGATGCGGGCACCAATCAACCTCCATTGATCTCTGCAAGATCCGATTCCTGGGCCCTGCACGAATGATGTGGGGACGTAAGGATGGCAGGTCGTTCCCGCAAGCAGCCGACGAGTGCCCCCAGGTGGCCATGAGAGATCTTACCCAAATAGGCAACGTTTCATTCCAAATGTTTCCGGAAAATCCTGGGTATTCAGCATCCTTTCATCAAGAAAATTTGCAAGGAAGGTGTTATGCGTAGAGCGAAATATTCCAATTTGTCTTCCCACCGGTTTTTCGTTTGTTCAATTTGTTCGCTCAAGCCGCCCATTCATCCTCAAAAAATATGCTTACACGAACAATTTCTGAAGATTGTTGTCTCGAAATCAATTTAAATTACACCGCGAACCGCGGCAAGGGCCGCCGAAAACTGATTTGGCCAACCGAAATTCGCAAAGCAGCCGTGACAGCGGCAGATGCGGCAGATTTTTTTAAAAAAAATTGTTGCAAGTTCACCCAGGGCTGCGGCGTAGCAGGGTTTCCACTGTTTGATTGGGATCTCCTAGACGCGCAGCGATGTGAATGAAAAAATGAGGATGCTGCCGTCAAATGGAACAGGACCTGCATGAGGTGAAGGCGCACGTAGCTTACATCAATTTTATGCTGCATTTGTTTTTGCGGCTTTGCGAGCTACCATGGCCATTGCTAAACTGGCGTCGCTCAACCGAGCGAATGTGCTGACGGTGATGTATGATGAGCTCCGTGAAGCCTTTGGACGAAGATCTCTGGGGTATGTCCAAGCTAAACGAATGTCTTTAGACATGGGACAAATCGCGTTGGAACGGGAACATGCCTTGCGCGTCGCTGTTCGCGATTTGGGTGCTGGGTTCCAAGCCATTGCCGACTTTCACACATACTTCCGACCTTGCCCTCACGGTGAAAGAGTTTTCTTTCGAATTGCCCCGGATGTTTGGCGTCAAGTTACAAAAAAACGAGTTCTCCGACGATGTGCCATTTGCAACTGACAGAACCTCCGATTGCTGGTGCACAGTGCAACGCTGAATACTTTCAACAAAATGGCACGATTTAGAAAAAACCGTGCAGAGGCCAAAAACTTGATGGAAGGTTAAATCAAAGAGATTTATCTACATCATAAATTTGAAACATTTGGATTTTTTCACTTCATTTTGTTTTTTGCTCTTGGGGTTGTAGGTTTGTTGTTGCATTTGACTGTCGCGCATTCCAATCTAAAACCTTTTTCTACAGTTTTCCTTGTTGTGACCATTCGTCCCGGAATTGCTCCATTCGACTCCTTGCCAGCAGATACCATCGACTTGGCCATGTTTTCATGACGGGACAACCGGTTTCAACCGCATAGGTCGCAGCAGCGTTATGAATATTTACCAGCGCCTGATTGCTCTGGACTTCGGTACTTTATGCAAAAAACAAACCGTTATTTGCTCGACTGGATTCGTGTTTGTTGTGATTTTCGCGCGCTTCATCTGCAATTGATTCGAACCAGCAAGCATGCCTATCCGGGATACAGGATACTCAATTCGGCAGTTAAAAAAAAATGGCACGGCAAAGCTGGCACCACAGACACAGGGTCACGTGTTTCACTATGGGAGCGGTTGGAAAATCCGGAGGGAAGCAAAACCTCGGGAGGAATCTGGACATCAGCAGCGGCACTCATTTTGTCGACGTCTTCGATTGCCATGGCAGTAGGTTGCTCGCCGAGTGACAGAAATCAGCTACGAAGGAAGTATGTGGCGACAAACCACGATATAAAATATGTTTAAACAAAAAATGGTAGGCAAATTCCAACAGGGAGGCACAAGGCATCTTCCATTAATATTCCGCTAAAAGAAAAAACTAAAAAAATCATTCCCGACAACCCATCCAGCAGCTACAAAAAAATAATTACACATCACCGGCACATGTTATTTCAACACGCGTTTTTGGCAAAAACAAAACCCGACTACCGATTGCACATCTTCAAGAATATCATTGCACATCAAATTGAAGAACTCCGTAGCCGAATGGGGAAGGAAACTGGCGAACAAATTCAGGGTTTGGTTTTGACCCCACACTACTACGACAGGCAATGGCGACAAGGTTGCTGTGGGTGGTGCCGCCTCATTGTTTTTTAAAACAGATGCACGTTTTCAGTGACGAACCAGTACCGAACATTTGTTCCCGCCAAGCCTCTCCAGTTGCGCCCTAGTCTCGCAGCAAAAAATATATTTGGGACCACCCCTGCCAACTGAATACTGGGATGTTGTTGGTTTTAAGCGGTTACCCAGGTCTCACCACATTCAGTGTTGAAATAGGATGAAGTATGGTCACAAACTCGTTGGGCTGCACAGGCCCTGAGGCACTTATTGGTTCAGAAAATAGGATATGTTTTAGTACAAATGGGAAACGTCATGAAATCAGAGCCGAGGGGATTTGAAAAGGAAGAAAAATTTGACACCATCGCCCGTAATTTTGATATAACCACGACTAGATTTTTCACCCACCACTCTTTCATTTTGACCCACATGTTCTTGTCTGGTGTATGGCACAGCACATGAACTCCTGCGCTTCGTAAGCGGCTAAAAACTGTCTGGGTCCTGGCGCCCGCAACACAAAACAAAGTTCTAACCCTCCAAAACTCCCGCACCGTGACTGCCCGCCACGCAAAACGCGAATAGTTCCAAAACCAGACACGACGCACAGGCGAGAAAGCAAGAACAGGTTTCGAACGAGACTTCCTCCAAATCAAACCCGGAAACGGACGAACTTTGGACAGGTCGCCAATTTTACCACCAAAACATGAAACCCTACAGCATTGCTGCTAATCCTGCCAATTTTGCAAACCAACACCACGTTCAACGGTTCAAAGCTTGCAACGTTCAAAAGTTCCAAGGTACCAGGGTGCCGTTCCTTTTTTGCATTCGGATAAAAGCGGCGCACCAACCACACGGCCAATCCTACAGGGAAGAGGAAAATTCGAATTTCAAAACACGAATTGCGTCATATGTGTTTTGGTGATACTTGCTGTTGGGTCTGTGGCCCTCCTACCTAGGCGAACAGTTTGCGGAATGGCCGGTTCGAATTCCGCACGTGCCGCCCGTACTCGTACCCACGCTTTCCACAACAACGGTAGTGGCTCCAAATTACGTGTTTTTATTCTGCAAACCCGTTCGGGTCTTCACATCAGCGTTGCTTCTGTTTTTTCCCACTATGGTTTGTCACGCAGCCTTTCTTAGGCTGTAGGGTTAGGCACACACAGTTGTTGAACTTGTCCGGGAGGTGCAAGGGGAAGGTGGTGGGTCGATTGAGTTAAAAAGGGTAAAAACCCTCCCACCCTCCCTTGAGAGGAACGTTGCGTGTGACACGCACATTATTCTGCAAACCCGCTCGTGTCAAATCTGCATTGCTTCACATCAGCGTTGCTTCTGTTTTTTCCATTATATGGTTTGTCACGCAGCCTTTCTCCCCAATCTCATCTAATCTGGTGACAAACTCAAGCATGACGTTTGCAGCATCTTTTGACACATTTGTGGTTTGCTTGAAGAACGGCAAACCGATTTCATTCCGTGAAGGAGGATCACCTATGTTGCTCTTTGAAGGCACACGTGCTAACCATGTGAAAGCATGGACAAAGGTTTCCTTTTCCGTAAAGAAACCAGCTAGTGCGTCGGCGTCGACTGTGAGATTCTTTGGAGAACCTTTGAGGAGGGAGAACTTGGTGCCTTCATTGTCCACAAACATCACGCAACGCTTGTTGGAAAATTTCTTCTTCCACAAAATGAAAGCCACCACAGCTGCCAATGTTTCCGCTTCGAATATGATTTGTTTCTTTTCCATCTTACCAAGACCCTTCTGCTATAGCTTTCAAATGGCAAGCAAAAGATAAACGCTTCACTGCCGTCGCACAAAACACCACCAAGCCCACAAGCGTGTACAGACAGGTTGGACTGAGCAGTGCGGGCAGACTTTTTGCTTGTATCAAGGTATTTGACCCCAAGGACAAGTGCATGAAATATTTTAGGAGCTGTGTATTGCCTTCTGGTGCGGTACGCGGTGTCCATGCTTTCCTATGTTTGGCAAAGCCCATCTGGTGGATTGGAGGGTCAAACACCGAATCCAGGATCAAGGAGCTATGCATTGACTTAGAAGCTGTGCTCGAAGCTGGGAAACTTACTACCAAGGTTGCACAAAGGCAACGTGGTCGTATGCAGTTTGCAGAAGCTCAACGGTTTGGGCGCGCCGGCCGCCGTTGTTTGAGAGTATTGGGAGAGTCTGTTGAAGGGCGAAAACTCAAATTACAACCCAAAGACTGCTTCTTCATTAACCTCTTCATGAAGCTCCTACAGAACAATGTGCCTAGAGAAGTCTGTCCGCTGTCAGACAGCAACATAGTCATTTTCACTGGTGCGTGCTACGAGCGCGATGATCTAACAGAAGTCACAAAATTGTTGACACCAGATTCAGTGTAGTCATCTATTAAACGCACCTTGCCACGCTTCTGTAAGAACCCAAAATGTTTCAAGATCGGATGGTCACCAAGCACATTGCATCGCTGCAACGGACCCTGCAACCATCCTTTGTCGACTTCTTCCAACGTTTTCTTCCAAATTTCTGCATCTATTTTTGCATCACCTGAACCCTGATTCTCAGCGTCCAACTGTGCATGGCATTTGGGCGCAACCCATCTTCCGATGCCAACCCTGGTGAAAACTTGCCCGGTAACATGCCAGTTGTAGGCTTCCCTCCAGTCAACTTGGCTCCTAGTTTGAGTTCATCAACCACTCCAAGATCAGGGAAGCCAGTCGCTTTGAGCATCTCCTCAAAAACCAGGATTCTCTTGTTTTGCACCGCTGCTGCTACGTTGGGCTCCATGCTTTTCTTCAGTTTAGCTTTGTCAGTTTTCAGTTCCGCCACACGTTTAACCCATGTAGCCAAAAAAGACTCGGTGAGCCACGACCTCATGGCCCTTGTTGAAGGAGATAGCCTCACGCAATTCTTTGGGCACTGCAAGTTCAACTCCAAAAATCTTCAACTGAACCACGCCAGGAAAAATAGTGATTGCTGCAAGCTCACTGCTGTCCACGCATACATCAAGCTGTTTCAAACCACACTGCTCATGCACCTCTTTGCACAAGTGTTGTATGTTCTCGGCCCCCACATCTGATATCATACAACAGTTTGCAATCATCGCCAGAAAATCGCTGTTGGGGCCAGATTTGCAATTGCTGATGCCACATGGAAACAACTTTGCTACTGTATTCTGGTAAGACAGTGGGCACCTTTGCAGTTCCGGCCTGCACGTGGGAGAACGCTCGTGCGGTCTGGTTCAAAGACAGTGGTACTGCAGGTATGATGTTGCGTTTATGCAAAGCTAACGCAATGGTATTGGCAATGACATCACGAAGTTGCTTAGGATAATGAACTTCCAAAGCAGTGGCAAAAAACTGTTTCTTACCTTGCAGTTGAAGTCCACACGGTGCATGAATCTGATTACCTGGGAACACCTTGTCAATTTTCGCAATTTCCGTGAAGTTGCCTACTAATTTCATCCATTTGGGACGCAGGGGCCATAAGCGCATGCATGATGGACTTGCTCAACTTCCTGCTCCAGGTGTTGTCGCTCAAGACAAAGGTTCTATTCAATATTCCACCTGCAGCACTCATGATAGCATGTTGACACAAAGTCATACAGATTGTTGGCCTGGTCAACCCTCAAGAAATCAAAGCCATGCAAATCATCAAGACCATCCGGTTGCTCAAAAGTACGTAGCGGCTGTGGCAATTCTTAACATCATCCAGTTGTAAAAACATCTTTTGTAACCACAACGCCTGCGGAGTACGCGGTCATTCACGTCCATGCTTCTTGCATGACAGAACTCCTTGGCAAACTGAAGGTTTCAGTTTTGGAATAGCTTTCAACTAGCAAACTGCCATACCCCGGCTTTGGGTTATGACTAGGTTTTACTCACTGACCCTAACTAGAATGTCTTCTACCTTAGGAAACAAAACATCCTAGTTATAGTTTCAACCATTTCAAATCCAAGAGGACATCGGGTATGTCCCTACGCTATAGGGCCTTGGATTTCCAACTGTCACAAAGATTCAAATTCAAGATGAATGGATATTTATTCCAGCTTCAGCCAAATCCTTGCCTTTGCCACAGCCTGCCTTGAGAATGCTCCCAAACAGGCCCACGCTCTTGCAAACGCTCAGCCACCACCTGTGTTCAGGTAGTTGTATGTTTTAAACCACCAAAAAAGCATGATTATAAATTTGCTTGTGACATGTTGTGAAACATTTAAAATCAAAAAGCCTGCAAGGCACGAGCCGTCCCTGCGCACTGGATGTCAAAGTCCTTCTTCAAATCCTGGTCGGCCAAAAAAATCATCTTGCAGATGCCGTCGAAAACCAGTCCGTGGCACCCCAGTTGGGGGCGCCAGGCGTCACTCAAACTTTTGGCCAGCAAAGTGTTCCTCGGAACACGGAATTTCGCCTGATCCATGGCGTCTTGAGTCCAATTGAGCAATGCTCGCTCCCGGACCAAAGTGGGACATCCACTAGCCGTGACTCCAGTAGAGTCCTTGCCCAGCTGTTCAGCTAGGGAATCACATTGGCGATCGAGCATCACAAAGCGCACATGGCTGGAGTGAGGCTCTTGAATTTGCTTCAGCTGGACTTCACCAACAGCCTTTTGCCGAAGCATCTTCATCTTCTCACAAGTGGTGCACTTTCCATGATGCTGGCTGTCTGCAATGCGAAGTTTGTCTTTCCAATCCGTAGTTTTGTAGTACTTCGGGAATCAGCACAGATGGGCAATGCATTATCCGTACAAAGGCTGTCAGAAAGATTTCCAACCAATGGGATGCAGAACTACTTCTTGGAATGACAGATGGTCCCACGGATTTCTTTGGACACAGACAGGTCAAGTCGAAGCAGATCATTCCTCTTTCAGCACCTTCTGCTGAAGTGATCGATGAGGAAGCAGAAGCAGTACGAGATCAAGTGCTCTCAGATGGTTTCTCAGCTTCTGAACCTTTGGATGTGGAAGATGCAGAGGGCAGACAGAATCCGGTGGAAGCTCAAGTTTGGGAAGATGCTGGACTTGAACATGGCTCTGATCAAGGTGGGGCCATTTCACCAGGAATGATGGCACCAGTGACACCATTAGCTGAAGTGCCCAGTGACGATGATGTTGATATTCCAGCGGCTTTGCACAAACATGCTTCGAGCAGCCCTCTTGCAAGTGAAGGCTTGAAAGCTCAAAAGATGGATGATGATCCTACACCAACACCAAAGGTCAAAGCAGCAAGAACTGAGGGCAACGTCAATCAGATTGCTGAAGTTCAACTTTGTCACAACAATGAAGGGATGTTTGATGCTGGCTTGGAAGATGAACTTTGTTAACTGTACTTGTTCAGTAATGTTTGTGGGGTCTGCATCCCCTAAACATTTTGGCCCAAGGTGGCATTCATTGCATTAATACTTAGCATTGCTTGCATTTCTTTTTTGTTTTGTATTTTTTGTCACTTATTTGGCATCGCGCTGCTTTTCACATGTCATTTGGCGGGGCTCTTACATGATTTCGGCAACTGATTTCATTCCATTTTTCTGTTTCCACTTTCCATTGTGGTTACTTCCGGGCACACCACATCCATCCACCGAAGCGTGGCAAGCGTGCTATGGCATGCGGCGTGTGATCCTCCGACAGAGAGGATTAATCGGGCCCTCAGCTGGATTTTACCTGGTTTTTGCATTTCCGTTGCATCGTCATATATCTATTCAGATCATTCTGTTTTTGACAGACGAAGACATTGGATTCACTGGGGATACAACTGAGTTTGCTTGGACTTCACCTTTTTTACTGTTGCAGACGGTGACATTTAGACAAGTGGATACCCCATCAGTGGCTTCATTGTCGGATTCGGATGGATAATTCAGAGGGATTTGACAATGGTTCAGACGATGCGAACAGCTTGAACAGTTGGACACTTTTGCAAGACCCCGAAAGCCCGTGCTTGGTAGACCCAGTGTCCCCCGTATGCATTCTCCGTTTCAGGTGACCGATTTGGATTCTTCCTGGGGCTTGGCAAGTCCCTCAACTGCTGTGCCGGTCAAGCCATTCAAGGGTGACGTTGGGTTACCACTTCCAGAACATTCGCATCGTTCCATAGGATCGTTGCCATATGCAATATCCCGAAGGTCACAGTAACTCTGTGGATCAGGTTGGTTTGAGTGCTCCGCAATTTTCGCAACAGCCTCCAACTAGCCTGCATGATGAACTTAAGACGGAGCAATTGCAACATTTTTTTTGCACCGCCAGTGCCCATTGCCAAGCCCACACAGAGTTCAGAGCCGCATCATCCATCACTTTTAGGGTCCGTGCCTAAGCAATCCCACACTGCCTCACGCCTGACAAGGGTTCGCATGGCATTCAAATTCAGTTTGGTGTGGAAGCTTTGGATTCAGTTGACTTCCCAAGTTGTCACAGAGATGAAGCAGCAACACAAAAAGAACTACCCAGCCGAGGTGCTTCTTCCAGAAACCACACCATCTTTACGCTTGCTCAGCTTGGTGCATCATCAGAAATTGAAGGCTGAGTTCAAAATGGGAACCATGGAAGTATCGTCTTAGCCAATTCAAAGCTGATGAGTTAAGCTCCAACAAACCGAACAGGATGGCCAAAGCGGAGGGACTACAATTGCATGCTTTGCCTGTAGATACACCACTTGAGCTGAGCATTGAGAATGGATCGATGGGTTGGTATGCATGCCTTGCGTCAGACATTTGAGACGTTTAGATATATGCCATGGCGATGGTGGAACTGGCCCATTTGACCACATTCAAGAACTATTACTTGCGCTTCATCAATTTGATGACTACGAAGTTGGACTCGGAGACAGGGCTTAGGAATCCGACGATTTTGGAAGCTCAAAGTGCTGATAAAACTTTGATGAGAATTGCATGCGACTTGGACACCGAGAAAGGTTGGAATTTTGATGACGCCATTCACGAGATTCCCTTCATCAGAGCTGAGATCAACACCCTCCTTCAAGCCAGGCCTCGTCTTCCCCGACAAACCTATCAGAGATTGGAATCCACTTCATCCAAGGGTAGTGGAGAGACAACACGACCCAGCCCTTATTCCAAAGGGAAATCCGGCAAATCTGGGGGCAAATCTATGGATCACCGACGCAGTCGTGAACGGGACCAAGAAGCAGTTACGCATGCGATGCCAGACTGGCAAATGTGACATGGGCAACAATTGCAGTTTCATCATGGTTGTGCATTTCCGACATCCAACGGTGAGGAGGCATGCAACAAATCCCCCGGTGCACTGATCCACGACAAGACCCCACACTGACAGAATGCTTTCATTATAGGTGGGTCACTGGATATGGAGCCCTATCATTCAGCTACGCTCTGCGGATGTTCAGCGTCACCACCGACAGAATCCATCTACACTCAGGTACAAGGCATTCTGCCTGCGCCATCCGAACCAGTTTCACCAAACCAGGACAGTTCGATCCAAGCATCCGATGCATTGATTGCACTCGACATGCATCCGCCAACAGTTCCGTGAAGGATTGTACATCGCCGAAGGCCGATATTGCAACCCCGATAATACAGGACCCCTAATGAGTGTAAATTCATGAGCCCAGCATGATTCCACATTCTCTTCCCCTAGGGAAGCTTTTGGGGTCCGTGCGAATTTCCAAAAAGACCTAATTACAACCACTAGTCGCTCGCGCACGTAACCCTAGGGTCGGCCTCCGCCACGTCGAGTATCTAAACACAAAAACGCCAAAAACAACGGCTTGCACTGCACCATTCGCTCAACTCTTTTCCACAGAGGAAAACACAGCAAAGTAGCTTGTTTGTCATGCAACATGCACTGTGTTGTGTCGTTATTGTTTCAGCTTTGCCGTCTTGGCAATGGCAGCGGAAAACGAAAAAATCCATTCTCATCCGTTCACACTCAAACTGTTGTCCATTTCCATTGGGGTGAATTCACATGTGTTGAATTCACCACAAAACATTCACAATCTTCTCAAACTTCTCTTCTCACAAATTCCAAAAACATTCTTCTTCACGAAGTTGTTGTAAAACGACATGCAGCTTCCAGAAAAATGCAAAACGCAGCCTGACAGAAAAAGTTGGTTTCAGTTTGTTGTTGAAAAACGAGTCAAACCAATTGTCAAAAATATCATGCACATCCAGGAAAACGAAGTTGTACCGAAAACGTCCAAATTCACTTGCAAATGCGCAGCATGCAGCAAGTGTATTTCGAAACAACCATTGAAGTTCTTGTCCATAAACTTTGGCACCAAAAACCTTTGCACCATCATGCAAAGTCCAGAAAACGTCCAAAAACACATCAATCCCAGATGTTATTCTGTGAAAACACGAGAGCGGCGTGGCAGCTCTTTTTCACAGCTCGGACTTGAGCCAAACCACACAGGTTTGACAGCTCAGTCACTCTTCTTCTTAGAAGAGTCGTGCAGAGTAAAACGCAG
>Ga0126342_10016239_pt1 | contig 12994 bp, 8 predicted proteins | sample Cyp1metagenome_FD_92528 | JGI IMG/M metagenome (GOLD analysis project Ga0126342, IMG submission 92528) | Coral microbial communities from Lord Howe Island, Old Settlement Bay, Australia - Cyphastrea 1 metagenome | ecosystem: Host-associated > Invertebrates > Cnidaria > Coral ... | reverse complement strand
TATCATATCATATCATATCATATCAATTCAAATCATATAAGTGCACACATCACATACTTAAAACCACCTGCCAGCCTAAAATAACGAAAATCTTCCTCAGGTGTCCACATGTTTCCACTATGTTTCCCCTCAAAAATCATCCCAATCATCTGTTTTGTTCCATAGTTTTCCCTTTCAAACCCACCACCGGTTCCGCCAGTTCCTCATCACCACTGGAGCTGGCATCGCCACCGCCATCGTCGCCATCGTCGCCGTCGAGCTCGTCATCCCAGGCGAAGCGGCGCTTGCCTAGGCTGGTGAAGCAGCCAGGAATCCGAAGAGGGGAAGGAAGTCACCCCAGGATGAACCAACGATAGTTCTTATGTTAAATCCTCTTCAAACAAGCTGATTCTATCCTACCGGGGGTGATCTACTGAAATCATTACTGATAAATATAACTGATGACTTTCTACTTTATTTGAGGTTGCGTTCTATATGGTAATGGTGAATGGTGACTCTAAAGTTGGTAATTTCAGTGTCACCTTGGTTGCTATGAATCAGTAACCATATGCTTAATACACATTACTGGTTGGTGGTTTCAATCCCTCTGAAAAAATATCAGTCAGTTGGGATTAGTATTCTCAATATACGGAAAAACAAAACATCTTCCAAACCACCAACCAGCATTTATACTCACCATAACTGCCAACCATGGTTTCATGAAAAGGAACTGTATGATTTCAACAATTGAACAGGTCCAAAAAGCCTGTTCAAAGACCCGGCGGTCCAAGTGGGCAAGAACGGGAACCAGAAATCTGGCATTTAGAAGACCTCCAAAGAGATTGCAGGTTGACCTGTAGATTAAAGGATTTTACGCACCCCACCATCGATTTCATGGGTATCTTGGAGGACTTGTCTGGCGAACAAGCTGGTTTGACCATTTGAACCACCAGGGTGTACCTCTTCCACCAAATTCGGGTGTAAGACTGGTACTATATCATCTTTGCTGGTCAGAAATCTGGGTGTATGCAACAACACAAAATATTGAAGTAGATTGATCCAGTTGGTCAATTGGTCACATATGCCATTGGTCTACGTATGTTTGATCAACGCCAGATGGACATGAGCAAACATCAATCAACCGGGTTCCACATTTGACCAAGAAATCTTTGTGTAAAACACCTGGGCTAACGAAGAACAGTTTTGTTTCAACCAAGTACGAGCAGCTTCCATACCTTTATTTCAACAATGCTTTTGGCAAACCTTTGTTAATTCAAACAAAACAAGGTTTTCCTGAAAGACAATTGAATCTGGGATGTATTAACAATTATAAACATACCTCTTTGATGTGGGTTTGGCAATTCAATCATGCTGAGCTGCGAGCGCCAGCGAGCGCCATTGGCAACGACAAACGAGCCCCAGCAGGTCAAGAATGGATCTCCCATGGATTGTGAGAATCACCAATATAGCAAGGGTACAAAAGCCCCAAACTACTCAACTCATCAACCAAACATCTTTGTATATCAATATATTTATCAATGATATCATCATATTATTGCCGGTTGAAGCTTGATGTAAACAATCATGAATTAAATCGCAATTGACCTAAATGCATCAACCGACAAGGGTTGTGAACACTGCTGATTTGGCGATTGTTCAACACCGTGGCCGCCCCTTATTGCACATATTGCCATGACCATGACCATCTTCGAAAGTGAGGACACCTTGTAATCTTGCGCGGTCTTGAGACAAGTCTATCAAGGTGCAGATCACCATACTAAGAACCAAAGTCATACGACCCTCCAATAATATATACATAGATTGGGTTGCCCAAGAACTTAAGATAGTTTTATAGCCCAATAATAACATATATACATCATAGTGAAGCCCAATAACTTAAGATAGATATGCCCTGCAAAAACCACCATCTGTAGATCATTTCCAGGGGGAAAATGAAAGCCATGGATTTCCATACGATCACCGGAGATGTGGTTGTGGCTTGGGACAAAATCATGGCAATTCTGCCACATTGTTTCAGATTTCATTTGGCACTGTGTTGATTCCTTGACATTCCCTTGGAGATTGCTGCTGCATGTTGCTGCAAAGTGTCCCAACAAGCCAGTTTCAAAGCCCATGCAGCTGCAGATTCATCATATCCATCTCTATAATTGAAGCAGTTCAATATATTTCAATACTGATCGGTATCAACCGACTTCCCTAGTCCAATTTCATCAATTTTCTCGGGTTTTTCGTGCAGGATGCCACCCACATCCTGTTACATCAGAGGCGTGTCCTCCTCTAAAGCTGCTAGGTCAGAGTTGGCCTCTTGGTGTTCGCGCAACTTGGCCTAACACGGCAAAGCGGTGAAGATCGGCTGTAGGATACCTAGGATACCTCAAAACGGGCATTTTAGTAGCGAAGATTGGTGAACATGAGGATGAATCACAGGAGTTTTTCGGGATATAGTTTCAGAGAAACTTGTATTGGATTCTAAGAGTCCCCTTGAAGCAAGTTCTGCATGCATATGCCAGCAAAAAACATCAACTAATATTGGCTATCGATTAGTGCGATGGATCACTATTGTGGGATTTTCCAAAATAATTCAATATCCTGTGGATGGTGGGGGTGGAGCTCTATTGTGGACAGTTTTTTCTCAGATTCCTTTTTTTTTCAGGAGAAGCTTTATCCACCTTTAAACGCCTTTCGTTGGTAAAGCTGGTCCATTTACTTTAGAAAGCCATATCCATGTTAAAGCCTTGAAAATGCAAGGTTTCCCAAATAATTAGATGCCTTATTAAACCCTTATTATAAAACAGCACCAAACAATTTTTCAAGGGGGTACCCCATGAGTGACCCAGATCCTCAATAATGTATATAATTGTTTCGATGGTACCCTATTGTGCACAACAACTTTTGGGGATTTTTTCTGGAACATCCCAAAAAAATGCAAAGTGTGTCCAAAATGCAGGTAAAACTTGAAAAATAAAATCCGTTGTTGGTGAAAATCACAAGATACTAGAACGCGGCGACCTGAGAATTCCCACTCAAAACCATGATAGAAGGACAATTATATGATAAACAATTCGGTGGGCACGCATTCTAAGATCTCCATTACTAAGATGCCTCGACTGAAAAAACGGGGCAAAAAAAATGCAGGACCCCACTTTTTGGCATTTTCCGGCGAATTTTTTGGAGCGCGCCGTTTCCAAAATCGCATTCTAAGTTTCAGTGTGTCGCTATAAAAGGAAAATCAATTGAAAGTAGATTGATGTCAATTGAAATCCTTACTTAAGTTGACTATCCTAAACATTGTTGAGGGGGGTCGTCTAAAATGGTGATTTATTGAGTACCTGCAAATTGTGGAAGGGGGGGCCACACTAATCAAGAGCCAACATTACAAAGGATTGGGGGAATTGCTCAATTGTGCATGGTTGGTGAAGGCATGTAACCCAGTCATCTTCAGAATGGTAAACATGGAGTGAAGCACGCACGTATTGACAGTGGGATACAGCATGTTTCTTTTCCAAAAATCTGGTATTGTCCAACCAAACTGGGGCTGCAACCTAGGCAGTAGTGTCTTCTTTGGGGTGCAATAGAGTGGAAACTTTGAAACTGCGGGCTACCTTCCAAAGAGTGGTGGAGCACTTGGACATCCCCAGTTTCAATGATCGTTTTTTTTTCCATTAAAAGTGCTATTTTTGACATTTTTTGGTTAAAAAAAACACATATGAATGGGAAACAGTGATGGTATAGTCCAAGTATAGACTACCGGACAACCGTACAACGGGTGTATGCAGATATCAACACATGTAAATATGATCCACTGGGAATAGAATCTATATCCTTGGAATCAAATTCTTTTTCTGAACCTAAACACAATGGAATCTGTTGGTACGTGCAACAAAAAAAACCTGTCAAAAGCAACTTGTAGATACACAATGTCCTACAAAAATCACGGGAAACACAAAAAAAAACCATAAATTTCGTCCTTTCCCTTAGAAATTCATCACATTTTCAAATTGTTCCATGACGTGCCAATGACCGCCCTGCCTTGAGTTGGGAGCCAATGACCTCCAGCCGCGAACGGATGATCTCCGCATCGGACCTGGTGATGAAAATGGGAAAATCTATGGTGCATGAATTATGAATGACATGGCGATTTTTCATGAAATGATATGATTTTTATAATTAATCATCATGAATGACATGGAAATTTCAGAAAAAAACAAAATGCTAAAATGTTGTAGGAAAATGGGATGAACATCCACTAAAAATATGATAGATATACCTCAAAAAATCCCCAAAGGTCGTAACATGGCAACTGAAAATCATGGACCGACATAGATGTTTAGTTCGCTGGGAAAATCATCAGAGCTGGGGATTTTCCAGCTATGGAGCTGATTTCCAGAGGGTATAGCTGGAATCCCGAACCACCACCTAGACCCTCCGGGACTGCCCATACCCATGAACATGCTGTTATAATGAATGAACTATAGTACTTTTACATTTTTTTGATCTTTTTTGGGTCTTTGGAGAGTCTAGGCAGAAACACACTGGAAAGCCGTAGTTGCCTATTGTCTCAGGCTACTTTGGCCTAGTATGGTCTAGTAGCCCATTTTTGTGGCACTTTGCAATTCTCACACGCATTTCACTGCAAAAATAACCGTAAAAGTGCCGTTGACCGTAAAGTGCCATAAACACCCGTTCAAATCCTACTCTTAAATGGAACAATTTCCAGTGACCAAAATTTTGGGCACTTTGGAAAATGCCCAAAACAATGGGCACCAGGCTTTATGTTTTTTTTGATAAGCCTCCAGTTAAAAAAAATGGAAAACGCACCATGTGTAGATCATGTTCATAGGAGGGGTTTGCGTAGATGTTCATATCATTTTGTTATGTTTTGTTCATTTGCGGGTAAATCCCAACATTCGAAACTTGAGCTATCTGGGCGAATCATTTTTTAATTCGCAAATCAGAAATAATCCCATCTCCAAAATATTTATTGGTCCCCAAATATGTGTGTTTGTTATCCGCTAAGAAACCATGGTTTCTGGGGGTGCGAAAAAAATGAATGGGGGAAGGGATCATATGATGTTATATCTTATTTTAATATGTTCATGGTTGTATCTCCCGGTATATCCCAATTCATTAAAAACAATGGTTAACCAGCGGCGAAAACCTCAAGGTCTTTTCACGTCGACGATGTTCCTTCACCTGGCAGCGCTAAGATACGACTGTTTAAGGATAACTGTGGGGTCCCCTACCTTCACGAAATATGGGGACTTCCGAAAAATTTCACTTAAACATACTTAAACCAATTGTGAGAGTTGATTTTGCCTTGGAAAATGATGGTGCCACTTGGGTCTGAACATTCGTAGGAAGACCCTCATTATGAACAAATTTCCAACTTTCCCCACCAACATTGCAATTTGAGCCTTTTGGTGAAGAGATGTATATGTATACATACAATGTGATTATCTATGTATATACATATACACAAAATGAATATATATATATATATAATTCATTACTATTTTCGTAATATTTTCCTTAGTTTTTTTTTGTTTATGGGGTAATAAATATATATACATATATATATATACACATACACTCCTACTATCTCCCAGTAATAAGTTGGGTTGTTTACCAGTTGAATGGGTTTACCTTACCAGTGTGTATAAATTGTAACGGCATTGCTCCACAGGGCCATAGCATCCAGCGCGGAAATGGTGTTCTTTTCACTTCAATCGGCATCGGCTCAGCGAGTCAGATTCCGGCGATCTTACCGCCGCATGCTATGCTCTAATGGCAGAATCGGACACAAGAATTGAAATGAATCTCCAAACCCATTATGCCCATTAAGTTTTGGTAATTTTCTCGGTCAAAATCCCTCCCCGTGAAGTTCTGGGTAGTGGCAAACCCCAGACGTATAGTAGAGTTTGTAGTATAGTGTACAGTAAAGTATAGTTTTATATATATATATATATATATATGTTATTAGATGTTTTTAGATAGACAGAACATGACATAACAATTAGTTATTAGGTTTATGTAACTATTGTGGACGCCATCGCTGTGCTCAGAACATCGCTGGACATCCTTGGTACCTTGGTGCCGACAAGTATCGACAAGTCGACATGCCGTTGCTCTGACAAAATGACGACGCGACGTTTTCGATACACACATTGTACCCGATACTGAAATATGAAAACATTTTTTTGTTTGCGCAACATTCTATATAAAATCATATACCTATATGAGCCAGGACCAAAACTAAGGGTCACAAAGGTGGTCATGAGCAAAGGTTATCGTTTTAGGTAGTTCCCTATATCGCTTGACATGGTTTTTGTAGCATGTCAAACGACGGCTATTGATTTGCAGACCCGCTTCCATTCATCTCCACACCAACAATAGGGGCACTTCATGGTCAGCAGTCTGCTGTCCACTGTTTGTCTTCAAAGTGCGTAAGGAGTTTCCCTCAGAACAGTTTGGTTTTTGCACTGTTGCACGCCTTCTGCTTCTGCAGTTTCTGTTCATCTGTTTGGATCAATCTATCTTATGATGGGTTTCAAGGCCAGGCTGGACCACGCCAAGTAGATGTTTCAAGACTTGACAAAAAATTGAAGTGCGCCACTCCAGGGATGGATTGGGTCTCTGGCTGCCAGGGGCCCCTTTTGGCAATTTTGGTTATCGCTACGTCATCGACTTGGTTATCGATAATTTCATCGGGTAACCTGGTAAAATCAGGAAACATGTGAAAACATGTTTCTCAAGCACAGTCTCTGCTTTCCAGAGCCTGTGTCGTGAAGGGTTTTTCCAACAAGTTCTGTGGTCAGAAGTGGGTACTCTAGGCCTTTTGGGAGCACCTCTGGGCCTTTCAGGCCCCTGGATTCACATCCGACGAATACTAAAACAGTGCATAAGAGGTTACTATACAATCCCAAATGAATGCGAAAAACAACAACACCTTTCAACTTCACACACAAATCACGTTCTCGCTTTAAGTAGTTCACCATATCGCTTTCCATGGTTTGAGACGCATTTACAACCATTGGACATATCATGTAGAGGTTTCTGCATGAACCTTTTAGGTCTTCTGGTACATGGGTGCAGGCATCAAAGGAGCTACTTGCCCCAAACTGCCCAAAAGGATACGATGCTCAAAAGTTCAATCATTCGCTGTTTTGCTTTTACATGTTTTCCCACATGTGCATCCGTCTCAGTACATCTAATCTGGATAGTTACTGATAATATATGATAGTTATATAATATATAATGTATCACAATATGAGCCATCATTTGAGTGGCTCTTGTCAAACACAAGGTCACCATACAAATTGTGGGGATTCCTATTCGGAGCTAAGCGCCTTAAAATGAGGTACCACATGGTACCACTTAAATCATCCTTAAAATAAAACCATAATTTAGGATTGAAAGCCATAATTTTGGGCATCCCCGTGACGCGCAAGGTGCATCCCCCATTTTAAGAAACCCCAACTTTCGCCACCCCGACCGCGGAATCTGCGGAATCTTTTCTGCTGCCGTTGTGGCAAACGGTTGGTTAGGTTGACCTGGCTTCACAACCATTGGAGGTCGCCATCCACACCACATCCGGACTTCATGTTCTGAAGTAGACTATCTTATTGCTTACTAAGCCATAAACTATACATAACATTACATAACATTACATAACTATACCCGCTTTACAGATCATTTCCAACCAAAAAAATAAAAAATCGAAAACCAACAGATCCCATACGTCATGACAACCTGACAACCGCGCCTCCGGGTGAAGCACAGCATCACCTCCCTGTTTTTTCGGGGTTGCACGGAACCACGGGCCTACAGCCTAGCGCTGTACAGAGCTTGTCTTGACGTCGAACCGCCACGTGAACCGAACCGCAGGGGCTGAAAAGGCCGGTACTTGTGGTGACACATGGTTTTGTTAAGTTTTGGTTGTACATAGGGAATGTGCAACTTGAGCCTTTGTGCTTCCGCGTTTTTTGGAATGTGAACCTCAACATAAATATGTTCTGTTTGTATCATCGGCAGTTCATTCTGGTACTTTTCGTTCACATCAAAAAAAATGTGGAATCGACTACAGCTTCAAAACTAGAGTACCCCAAAATCACGACGTCATGTTTGACTCGGTGGGCAACTTCTTACATCAAAAGTGTCAACCATTCCATCTTCAAACCGGATACTCTTGAGTGACAAATCATAAACTCACAGGAATACGCTATGTCTCGATGTTTGTATTGTGGGGGTCTCTGAGTGTGTGTGTGTGTGCGTGTGCGTGCGTTGAGTCTTGACGCTGAACCATGATGCATCGATACTGCAATCTACAAATGTCCGCAAATTTACATCCATAAAACACAAATATAGTCAAGATGTCAAGGTGGTACTGTTTCACCACTTCCCTGACAGCGACGCATGATGGTGTATTATACACATGTGCGCCATGATGAAAGAAACATATAGAAACATAGGCTTAGCATGGCTGAGCAACCCCATCTTCATTGACAAGCCATCTTCATGATGGACAAATCCCTATGGATGGATGGGGACAACATGTGAGCACAGCCTGCGCTTTGCAGCATAGGTAAAGGCCCACACGGGGCAAGACACAGTTCAAGTGTTGTATAAACAGTATTAAACAGTTATGTTTAGATCCATGGCTGCTCGTGTGTGGGTCTCAAACTTTGATCACTCACTTCGGGAACTATTAGTTGTTTCCTCTGAAAAGACATGGGAGCCCACGTCAAGACTCAGCTGTAGGCAGGAAACTGCTGCCGTGGTCAGCATAGCAAAAGAGCTCAGAGCAAAAAGCTAGCGGTGGCAAGGATTCGCTGCAAAGCAATCCAGTATGGAACACACCGAAACAAAGGGACTTCCAACACTGCGGTGGATAGTCAAACTAGTAAAACACGGCATATGCGGCATACTACATGCCCTCAGCATGAATCTGGCCACGGTCGCGCGCGTCCGTGTTCTCCCGTGACGGCTCCCCTTGAAAGCGGGGAACCCTGTATGGCCGCTTGAAAGCGGGGAACCCTGTATGGCCGTATTGTATCGGTCAGCGCTTTCATGGCGACCGAAGCTGTTTCTTTACCGATTGCCAGGTGACTGGAAAATTGAATGACCAAAATGGCCATTGCTTCCAACCAACATGTCAGAGAGAGCGTAAATATTGACGGTTTCGTTCTGTTGGATCCAGATGTGAAAATTCCTACAGCAGATTATCTTTGGATTTGGGGCGTTTATGGCTTGAGTCTTGGTCGGAATTGCAGTGTTTAGGACCAACAAAAACAGACATAGTAGGATTCGAGAAGGCGTTTCTTCGCTATCAAATCCCCAAAGAGTGGCCAAAAGTAGAAGGCATGATCAGACATTCGAAGGTAGAGATTTAGTCAGCCCTTGATGCACATTGTTGTTGCTGCCGCCCCACTTTAGCAAACAAATTAGTCCAACCATTGTCATGCATAAACGTACTATCATGTACTATATGTTTGGATTTCACAACATTATTCACCAACCCAAACTCAATCAACTGTTTGGTCATCTTATCTGCTACTTGCCAATACTAACGTATGGGGTGCATACATCTATGTGCATCTATAACATAATATAGGTAAAATTGTATGTAAATAACACATATCTAATACAATGTATATATAATATATATACATGTATGAATGTATCCATATTTATCTGTATAAATGCATATGTAGCAATGCTTAAATGTAGCAACATCTATGTCACCTATGGACAGCATCTCAGGAACATCTCCATCCGTTGTCTCGGACCACTAATGGTACGGCTCCCCCGGCTCCCGCGCCTTCGAATTGTGGTCAGGTTGGAGGTTACCCATAGGATCCATGGTGCTGCTATATATGGTGACATGGATCCCATCAATATACCCCAAATGTTAGCATATATACCATACATGGATCCTATGGGTTAGAGAATGGGATTCTTGGGATTGAATCATAGATCTGTTGGAAATGAAAGGGACAGTCTTGTCCATATGATCCATAAACCCTTGTCGTGTCCAACACTGCGATGATGTCTGCCGTTTAAAACCTTGCGTTTCCATGGCTAGAGCTTTCCGCCAGGAATTTAAGTGCCGTTTCAGTATCATTTTGAGCGCGGGCTTTGTGCAGGATGATGATATGACGTGCACTTTATGTATAAAATTGTATCCACAATGAACATCATGAACAAAGCATCATTGGAGTCTTTGGAAGTGCTACCTTGTTTTTTTGTTTTTCCAATGCTCCCCAAACAGCTAACTGTTAAGGATTGTCTATAGCATTTTGGGTTGCCACACCATCACCATAAATCCATCATAAATGAGTCAATTTCCTGGTTTCTGAACAATTTATCGACCTCAAAACATATGCCAATTTTGGAGCGTTTCTATATTACCCTTTGATTATTTAACGTAGCGAACTGGAAAATGGCCCATAGAAATAGATGATTTATAATGATGATTTACCTATAAAACATGGTGATTTCCTATACATTCTAGTCCCACTTTTGTTTTTGTGGCAATCACTATGGCCATCACCACCCAATCCCAAGGGGCCGGTGGAAGCTCCTCCAGGATCTCACCTTGGCCGTTCGCAGATGTTACGCGTGTTGCTTAAAAAAACACATAATCCATAATATGGCTAATATATGATTAATATGGCTAATTAGTATTGTTAATTATATGGTTATTATGGTTAATATGGCCAATAATAATATATATATATATATATGCTGGTTGGTGGTTGACCTACCCCTCTCATGTTCCAAACCACCAACCAGACAAGCAATGAGCAAGTTGGCAATCTCCATATTTTAAGAGATTTTCAGAGATGTCTTTGGGAAAAACATGTTTTTTTTACGTGTTTTGTTCATCACCATTAAGACAGTGAATCTAGGTATTTATCTCACTTAGCCAAGGAACTGGCACCAGCTTCTGCAAACAACCATGGAATTTTCCAGACAAACATTGAGAACTTTGCTCTAGATGTTCCCCTCAAAAAAACACATTGAATATCAGGGACTAGAAATAGGACTCAACCCCTAGATTTACTGGTCTCTTGTAATCTTTCGTATATAAATCGCGCACACTTTTTTCATGGCGTTTGATGATTTACATCAACATTGCTTGGGATACCCTCTGGTAATTTAACATAGCTATTGAAAATGGCCATTTATAGTGAGTTTTCCCATTCACAATGGTGATTTTCCATAGCTATGTTAGTTTACCAGAGGGTAAGTGATGTTCCTGTATCAAACTACCAACATGGGATAGAACTTGGCTGTTCCAAGTCAGCTTGGCGGGGAGCTTCACCATGAGATCCCGCAGCTGTCTTTGTCATTCTCACCTTCTCGCAGCATCACTCGATTGACTGGTATTACTTACTGGTGCTTAGTAGGGAATGAAGGAATGATCCACAATAACTATGAATAATCATCCCATTCCCCCATTCCCCCATTCCCCCATTCCCATCCATTCCCTAGCAAGCACCAGTAAGATTATGCTTCGAGAAAAAAAACACATACTCACACTCCTAGACACAGGGGTGTCAGTCCTACGGTCAAAACGGGGCAAAGCCACACATCAGCGATTCAATGTCAGAGCATCGTAGACTCCAATGCTGACCTCTTTTTGGGAACAATGACATGCCAACGGCACCGACTCGCCAAAAGAAACGACCACGGTGCCACGATTTTTCAAGTTTCAGTAGTTGATTCAGGCTTGTATCCCCCACTTTCATTGTTTTTCACTTTCTCTCTTACAAAAGAGAAATGCCTTACTGTATTCAAAAATGGGAATGGAAAATAGATGATTTTCCCATTCACATGCCCCGTTTCGTTCGGAGATTCCCCAGCGAGCCATGTCTGATTTTTCACCAAAGGGGCCAAAGGGGTATGTAAAACATCAAACATGAACTATAGAAAAGCACATGAACCATAAACCCTAGTTATCATGTGATTATTGATATGAATTATCACTATAAATAGGGTTCATGGTCTACCAGTAGTACCGCACAAGGCGGTGGCGGATGTTTCAAAAATAGGAAACCTATAGGAGAGCTTGGTTGTTGTGAATGAGGGATGGCAGAGCGAAGCCACTGATGGACCGAAAGGTGCTTGAGGTCTCCTCTCTTTCTCTCTCTCTCTCTCTCTCTTTCTCTGACTATCTACTTACCTACCAGCCTATCTTCTATGTATCTATCTATCTATCTATCTATCGATCTTTCTATCTCTCTCTTTCTCTCTTTCATCTAAGTACCTATCTACCTATCTACCTATCTACCTATCTATCCATCTATCCATCCATCCATCTATCCATCTATCCATCTATCCATCTATCCATCTATCTATCTATCTATCTATCTCTGTCTCTCTCTCTTTCATCTATCTATCTATCTCTCTCTCTCTCTCTTTCATCTGTCTATCGGTCTAGCTGTCTACCTGTCTGACTATCTATCTATATATCTATCTATCTATCTATCTATCTATCTCTCCATCTATCGATCTATTGTAGTTGTAGTTGTAGTTGTAGTAGTTGTTGTAGTAGTTGTTGTTGTAGTAGTTGTTGTTGTTGTAGCTGTAGTTGTAGTTCTAGTTGTAGTTGTTGTGTAGTTGTAGTTGTAGTTGTAGTTGTAGTTGTAGTTGTAGTTGTAGTAGTAGTAGTTGTTGTTGTTGTTGTAGTTGTAGTTGTTGTTGTTGTTGTTGCTGTTGTTGTTGTTGTTGCTGTTGTTGTTGCTGTTGTAGTTGTAGTTCTAGTTGTAGTTGTAGTTCTAGTTGTAGTTGTAGTTGTTGTGTAGTTGTTGTTGTTGTTGTTGTTGTTGTAGTTGTAGTTGTAGTTGTAGTAGTAGTAGTAGTTGTAGTTGTTGTAGTTGTAGTTGTAGTTGTTGTTGTTGTTGCTGTTGTCGTCGAAGTTAGGGTAGTTAAGTTAGTGAAGTTACTTAAGTTAGTCAAGTTAGTTAAGTTAATCAGTGTCTACTTTTTCGAC
>Ga0126342_10016238_pt1 | contig 12995 bp, 7 predicted proteins | sample Cyp1metagenome_FD_92528 | JGI IMG/M metagenome (GOLD analysis project Ga0126342, IMG submission 92528) | Coral microbial communities from Lord Howe Island, Old Settlement Bay, Australia - Cyphastrea 1 metagenome | ecosystem: Host-associated > Invertebrates > Cnidaria > Coral ... | reverse complement strand
ATATATAATCATATTTATATAATCATATATATATATATAATCATATATATAATCATATATATATAATCATATATACAATCATATTTATATAATCATATTTATATAATCATATATATATATATATATAATCATATATAGTATATATATATATATTGGGATATGAATGTTTAGATATATCAGAAGGACCCGTTGTACGTCCGTGCAAAGTTCAGGCTTGGGGGAATCCATCCCTGGCTGACGTCCCAGTCGTGAAGTGTTGAGGCCAAATACCCAGATGCCGAGCTGGGAAAGCCTCGCCCTGACACCAGCACTTTGAAGGCTGCTCTGAAGGCCGGGAACGTCGTTTGGAGTTTTAGCAGTTGAAGACCCACAAAAACATATGGGGGTTGCCTGAAATTGGGATGAATTCCAAGTGGTTTGTATCATCGAAACCGCTTTTTGTTGTAATTTACATGTTAAATGGGCATAAGACGAACAAATTGCCACGGAAACCAGAAACACATGGATTTCAGCCAAAAAAAAACTTCAAGAGGATTTGACCAATGAACATGAGTTGACCAATAAACATGTGGATTCAAACAACAACAGTAAGGTAAAATAACACGTACCCTCTGGTAAACTAACATAACCATTGAAAATCATCACTTTGAATAGGTAAATCAACCAAAAATGGGTCATTTTCCGTAGCTATGAGAAATTTTAGAGGATAACACTGTGACACCAACAAACCATGTCATAATGCAGTTTTTTTTGCGGATTCCAATGGGGATGGTCAAGGTATTATTGGGGCCAACCGATGGACCATGAGACTATGAATAGGAGGGGTTTTTGACCATGATAAATTGGGGTTCAACATGATTAAACCATCCATGGAATATGCATAATATTATATAATCTTATATACTATATATATATATATATACAAGTAAATATACATATATGTATGCATATATTATATATATATATATATCTACACATATGGCAGCCGATCGTAAATGCAAGTCTAAGACTAATAATTATGAAAGGGCATGTGTTTTTCAACACCCACGATTGAAAACCCTGCATCGCGATTCATCGGCGATTGGTTCGTGATTGAGACAAAGATTTGTTGTACGAGAATCAACTATTGTAAGAGGAGAAATCAATATGATAATATGGCATGATATGTTGTTTTCGGACCGACAGAAAATAATAATCAGAACAAAGTTCAAAGTCTAAGAAGCTAGCTCAATTCAAATTTCTAATAATGTCGATGAATTCGGAGATTGGTTCGCGGTTGATCGATGGTTGAAGCTGCACCAGATACCCTTATTTTGATCAACACCCATATATATATACATACTGTATTTAAAATAGCCAATGTGATTTTAATATAAACTGGGTCAGCAAACTGGATGGATCGTGTTGTACTTTCATATTTTGCCAAAAATGGCGATATAGAACCAGTTTGGCAATGATGTGAGGGTGGGTTAAAACCTATGATACCATATTTGGTGAGGACGCACATCCTGATCCGTAGCCTAATATAAGTTTGGGGCACATCATCACCATGGATGTTTTCAGGTTGGTGGCATGTTCTCATTTGAACAGATTGTAGGTGATATCATTCATATGGGGATGGATGGCTTATAGTGGAAAATCCGATCTATGAAAATGGATGATGGAGGGGTATCCCTATTTTAGGAAACCTCCATATGTGTCAAATGCCCTATGTTTTTTCCTAACATTTTCTGGTTCAGTTGCAACTGGGCGGCTCATTTCCCAGGTCCCATGCGCTTATTTTGGCTGATTTGGGCTTATTTTGGCCCAGGCCCAAAGAGTAAAATCTGCACTCTCCATTTCAAAAAAATGCAATGTGGATCATCTTACCATCTGGTTATTTAACATAGCCATGGAAAATCCCAACCATAAATGGAGGTTTTAGTGGGAAAATCATCCATAAATGGGCCATCTATACCATGGCCCATGGCTATGTTACAAATAACCAGAGGGTAGCAGAACCCCCCGGGAAATCTGGGCCACTTGGGACCCCAAAACCAGAGTTGACCTTCGTTTCACCGTTTCGCGATGAAACCAGGCGGGCTTAGCGTTGAGCTCGGGACGATATCCCGTGTACACCGAGAAAAAGACCAACTTCTACGAGTCCGAGCCGCGGCAAGACGCCGAAAAGTGTTGCTGTTGGTGTGTTGGGAGATGAAATGATGGGGGAATTGAAGATGAGTTTGCGATGTATGTAAAAATTAAGTATGTACCGTACTGAACATATATATATACATATATGTATATGATATATACATTCAAATGAAATATGTTTAAAATGGATGGGGTAGTCAAGGCACTTGGCAGACTGTAGACAGTTTTCAGGGGTTAGAGCTTTTCCCCAGTGTACAGTTAGTAAGTCGTCAGCAAGCGCAATAAGTTCATTCAAAATTTCCGAGGAAGGCCATTGATACCCAGTTCACCTTCTGTTTGCCCCAAATTCAATTGGTTGAGAGTGGGAGTAGCAGTGGATGATTGTGATCTCCAAAGAACCCGCTGGTAAAAGCATAAACAACCATCAAGCAACGGGTGTTAAGGATCGCTAAGGGTCATTGATCTTGTGAAACCCATGGGTTTCTGCGTCCAAAAGAAACCCAAGTATATGGATGTTCCCAACGTGGAGAAAACGGCAAAAAAAATACGTTTGTTTCAAGTATCGTGAATTCAAAAATTGGCTTGAAATATGTTGACTTGAAACTGTGACACTTGAACCCGACGTATAATATATATATATGATATATATATATATATATTTATATATGATATATATATGATATATATGATATATATATATATATATATCATGATATGTATTTATATATACAAATATATGTTGTTACAACATGAAATCAACCGTGGCTTGCTGGACAAAAAAACGAGACAGTCCATGATGTGTCGAAGCCCAGGATGGCGATGGCCGCAAACCCGAAGATTTTGTTCCCCTGATCCACGTGGATGAGATTTTCTTGACCCAGCGAGGACCGACTCACGGAGCGATGTGTCACGTCACTTTGGATGTGGGTTAACACCACAGTTGGTGAGAAAAAACAGATATACTGATGATATAACAGTTGTGTGATACAATGTGATTTGATTTCATGTTTTTACAATGTAAAGGAGTACCTGATGCGATATGGTGTCGTATAACACAGTGCAATTTAAAAGAACAATTACTATATATATATACATGATTTCATTTACACTATTTCGTATACGTACACTATGTCGTATGCAACAATATACATAATGGTTGATTTATACTCTCATATATATATTTTAATATATGTATACATCATACATGTGGTATAGTTTATGCATGTTTACATGCATATATCCGACACATAAACATAAGATATAAGACATAACATAAAACAATAATTATTTTGTTGTCTTACACTACACGTACCAGTACATTGAATAACATACATAGATATGCAATGTGTACGACAATGAATGCATGTATGCAATGTGATGTAACGCAACGTGTTGTAATGTCATGTCATGTCATGTCATGTCATGTCATGTCATGTGATGTGATGTGATGTGATGTCATGTCATGTCATGTCATGTCATGTCATGCGTGTCGTTTCGTGTCGTGCCATGCAATGCAATGTAATGTGATGTGATGCGATGTGACGTACTGTGTGTACGCACTTGCGTACGTATGTAACATGTGTATTATGTTTCATGATATACATACAGTATCAGTATATAGAATTGAATAGATCTTATCTACTATATATCTCGTACAATATAATATTGTGTGTAAGTGTACATACACCATTATAGGACATTATAGGCAATTTGTATTAGATATTAGTAAAGGTAATACTCAAGAACTATTATGATAATTATATAGTATATAGTTTAAAGTTTATATTTTGCATATATATATATATATACATGCTACCCCCCCCAGCAATGCCTCCACACAGGTGTTCAATCTATGCTTTTACATTGTTTGGAAACATTGAGAGTCAACTGGCAGATGACCAAAGAGATTGTGGGCAGTGTGACAAGAAAGTATTGAGCAACGAGTGTCTAAGTTACAGTTTTCCCTTGTGATTGACCAGATGGGCCCTGGACAATGAGACAAGATGTTTTTCAGCAGCAATTGTCTAAATTGCAGTTTCTGCATCTTCATTGATCAAATGGTATGTGCCACGGTGGGATGCGAAGTTTTGGTGCAGCTATTACATATCAATGAAAGGTATTTTACGCTGCCGGACACTACATTTGCCACGATTCCAAGACTAGAGTTCAGATCAAGATTTTGCTGCTGTGAACACGACAGAAGGATGGTGCTAATGTTCAAAACGCCACTACTCAACGAGATTTCCAAAGGCCACAGCCTAGATATGCATCTGCTCATGTCACACCTGTGCAAGTGCAGCACCTTGGCTTTCGTTTGATGCATGAACATTACTGTCATTTCTTTGTTTGCAAACAGCTGCTCCTCTAGAAAAGACTTCTGAGAAGTGTGTATGTGTGCTTCCACAATGAAAAGGCTTAAAATAGATGGGCATTTTCACCCATACTTGAGACACCGGGTGTCAACTCTTCCGTCTTGAGATGCGTGTATACTGTCCACAGTTTTTTTGTAACGGTCTTTAAACAGCATGCTGTTTCATGTCAGACTACTTGTGAGGTCTTCCACCGCAGAATCCGGTAGGGGATCGGCTTGTCAGACTTGAAAATTCTGAACGCCAAGCCCCAGTGGATTGAAGATTGAAGATTTCTCAGGGGGCTTGTCCAGAAATCCAAAGTATCCAAAGCTCTGGAGAAATCCCATATCAATCCTATGAAATCATCTCATGGATCCCATGGAAAATTCCCATCTGCCGCAGGAGAAGACGCCCACAGCGTGAACTTCAGCGCCATCTTGGCGCTCCCCGGGCGCCGCGCGCTCTACATGGTGGCGCTACTGCGGGGCGATCCTGAGCGCCCTGGCCATCACAGGGCGCTGGAGATCTAAAGTTTATATATATATACGTATATGATCGTATACGTACTGTATGTATCAGAATTTACACTGTACTCTATATATAAACATATATATATATATGTATACATATATATATATGTATATGTACTCTATATATAAACGTGTGTATATATATATATATGTATAACTATGTATAGATATAATTATATATTGTATGTTGATTTTTTCATATATTATTTATTATACATGGGGTTTATCGCCAATGCCATCAAGCGCATCCCCGAGATTGACATAAACGATATAAATGGATGGTAAATATCATCCTGTTGTCCAGCTGGGACGGTCTATGGATATCATCAAGCTTCGATGCGAGGGGGGCAAGTTTTGTGGTTTCTCCAAAAACGTTGGGAAATGGCCCATAGAAATAGATGGTTTATCGAACTTATAAATGGGTGGATCTTTCCATGGCGAACTGTTAAATAACCAGAGGGTAATAGTTTTATAAAGTATTCCTTTGGATCTTTACATATATACTTTGAAATTATATGAATATATATATATATATATTGCCAGAATCAATCTGGATATTATGATATATATAATATTTATGTGATATGCAATGTGATTCTGGCATTGTCTTCTTATATCCCATTATAACTTCTAATCTAACCCATCACATACTGCGTGACTATGTATATACATGTATATATATAACATGCAGGATGGGCCCCCGATTGATGTCCATTGGATTTTGGTCAGATTATCCCAGAGCACCACCGTTTGCAACTGCTGATTCGGATTTCAGAACCATCCACCGTATGTTAATCATTAAAGGATCATCCAGTGAAGATTGATCGGTTGTACCTGGGGTATGACAGAGGGCTTACCCTCTAATAATCGAACACGATGGGCTTGAAAATCCATGATTTATGAATCGTTTAGTTGTTTTTTTTCCAATTTTTTCCCATTGCATAATTGATTTTCCTTATTTGTCCCATTAGAATTAGAACCTCCATTTAGTTTGTGGATTTTCAAAAACGTGCCGTGTTTGATGACGCTTATCGCGGCGTTGGGAGTTTCCAGAAACCGGCAGGAAATCCTCGTGCTGTTTCAATACCGTTTTGGTCAGGATTCCTATTGTGGATGACCATAAATCATAATTTATAAATATATTGCTCAGCCATTATGGCTGATTGTTGGTTCTTGTATATGAAATGATATTCCGATTGTATTCCTATTTCATATTTCCATGAAATCTCATGACATCTCATGAAATCTCATGACATTGTTGGTGCCTGAGTCCCCACTTATCTTAAGTTCCCATAATATTCATGGTGACATATGATGTTGTTTGTTGATGTGCTAATATCATGGTATAATATATATATATATATATTGATTGTGATGTCTATGCATATATATATATATGAAATGTCTCAACCATACATGTTGAATATCCCCTTGGTTGAGATATGTCATATCTATCTATCCATCTATCCATCCATCTATCTATCTATCTATCTATCTATCTATATTCACATTGATGGTGAAATAAATATTGATGGTATAGAATGGGGATATATCCTTAAACAGTATTGATGGGGATATATCTTTCACCAATACAAAAGGATCGTGACGTATCTGTTGCTGATGAATATCCCATTGATGGTGAAAGACCTCTTCCCAGGGCTGCAGCCAAGCTCCACGCTGCCATGAGTGCCTTGAGATATCTTGAGATTTTATACGAAGCAAAAGGCGATTGCTGGAAACAACTGGAAAACAATGATGGAACATGTTGGATACCCTCTGGTAAACGTTTACAAAAAACTATGGAAAAACACCATTTTATAGCTGGGAAAATCCACTATTTCTATGGTGATTTTCTATGTCGCAAACTGTAAGTCATTACCATGTTGGATAATGCTGGAACATTGAGATTCAACATGATTCAACCAACAAAGACAGGTATTCAATTCATGGACAAAAAGGATAGCTACGCTACTGGGTGAGTGAGTTTGAGTTTCTGGTGATGAAATTTTTGTATCTTGTTGGATGGGATGATGGGATTGTAAAAACCCACAAACACAAGGGTGGCTGGGTCACCACCTCAAAAAGACATGCTTCGGAACACTGTATCGAATGATGTTTGTTTTCAGGAAGGTAAACCACAATATATACCTGGAAAACTGTACGGCATTTTTTTTTGTCCACTACTGGGTTTTACCCGTAGCGGACGTTTTTTTGTTCAATTGCGTATTTTGGTGATTGTGAAGGGTTGTTCAAATCCTTTGACAACACCGGGCTCGGACATCCTCCGACAGTCTCCAAAAGAGGAATTTCAGCCCGACGTGGAGCAAATTAGGAGTCGCGATAGGGTACCCAAATCTGGCCACAAATACTGCCATATTTCCCACCAAATTTGGATATACCCATAAAATGCTAGTATTTTTCAGAACGGTACCTCCTGGGAGTGCAGTTTTCCCATGACTTAAGACAATATTTTAAGAGGTTTTACTGCATTCACAGATGCATTCTTACACATCAATTTGACTCAGGCCTCAAATTCTTACTTCCATATTCTTTCAAGGGTTGCCCCAAAAATTATTCCCATTTTCTTTGGAAGGAGGCGACACTCCAACAATCAACAAAAATCTTGGGAAAGCTAGAAAAAAAAAAACAGTGGAAAACCCCCCCAAACAAAAAAACAAAAACAATATTTCTAGACTCTTTGGAGAGGGGGGGGTCTAGACAAGGGGGGGTCTAGACAAGAGTCCCTGTTCTTTGTTTTTTTTTGTTTTTTCCAAGTTTTTTTCTTTCTCTGTCCCTGTGATTTCCTGCTGTTGCGAATTCGGTCGGATTCGCAGGGATCATCATTTTGTTCTTGCGGCAACTTGCATAGCATGCCGCACTGTTGGAAAACAATGGTTTCGTAAAGTGCTGCTTATGGTTCAGAATAGCTTTTCAAAATGATGCTTGACCTTGACTTGACTTTCTGCAAGGATTTTTTTTTGTGATTCTTGTGAAAAAATGACCATTCCATGGAGTCATACTGCACTTTCTTACAGAAACATCACCCTCTTTCCAAGGGATTGCTATACACATATATCTGAAAAGGTTCCCTGAACTAGTAGTACAAGAACTTAAACAATGCCATACTCTTTCACAAGGACTGCTCTGTGTCCTGAAGGCTACTTTCTCAAAGGAATGCCATACACTTTTGAAAGCAACACTGTGTATACATGTAAAAACTATTGTCATATTTCAACAAATATCATATAGTGAATTATGTTATCTTAAAATTATGTTATATTTTTCCATTTGAATGCTGTTTCTGTTGTCGAAGGAAGATTGCCTAACACCATTGTTCAAGCCAATATATTTCATGAAATCATCAAGTACTTTGTTAAAGGAATGTCGCACTCTTGAACAACTAATGTGTATATTCAGTTTTTATCTTAGAGAGACGCTTCCCTTATCTGAAATAGCACTATCTCTATGGAAGACATACCATATTTGTTCCAAAATATATGGAAGGCATGGTGCACTCTTTCTAAAGGAATGCTGTGCACATCTCAGGGCTCTGCTTCACACTAATGATGCACTTTCTCAAAGGAATGTTGCCCTCTCTGTGCCTTTAAAATCTGAGTTGATACTGTGTTAAAAACATATATAAAAAAACACTAGTTTTTTTTGAAGAGAACAGCATGTTTATCCTTATAAAACATTCCATATCTCTTTAAGATGCAGGAAACTCTGTCAAGAAGATGCAGTACTGCTTGGAAACAAAATGAAATCTCCTGTCAATCAAAAGTATTGTTTCCTCTTGTTCATGCTTTGCTATAAAGACATGCAGCATACGTGGCGCAAACACCACCCTATCGTTGAGCGTGGCGCAACCGGTCAAAATTGAATTCCATGTCTCTTTGATATTCATTGATTCCATGCAATATTTCATAGATTTTCATAGCAAAAATGGCTACAACATGTTTCTACCAAACCGAATTAGCCCAGGTGATTGACGGGTTTGCTTTCAGGTCCTTGTAGTTTATTTTTGCCTAATGTAGAAATTTGGATATGTACCGTATACACACAAGACTTGAAGCCAAAAGTTCTTACACATTACACAATACATACCTATATGTATATATATATATACATCCTTTTAGTAACTGGTACGCCTCACAAGTAAGACAAACACAAACAGATGTTTGAAGTGACTCATTTTCTACATTATTCAATACATTAAACTTTAAACTTACCAAAAAGCGCACTCCCACAAAGACCCGGACTCTATTTTTTCAACATCATGTTGAAAAAAAAACAGTAAGCAGATGTCAACATACTCACCCAAATCCCAAATACTGTCTCTAGACGAGACACTCATACTATCGGAACCAGTCCGACAAATCCAAAGTTTGAGGAAAACTATTGACCTGTAAGTAGAGCGTTTGCAGCCGGACATGGCCATATTTCGAAAAAATAAAAAAACGTAATGGACAAAAAACATGTCAATGTCCAAACTCGTATGGACAGACAATTTTGTCTTTATGGTCTTCCAGGTATTATATATATAAATGTATAAATTTATATAATACACGTATATAATATGTATCTATGAATATGGTTTAGCATAAACGACTGGGTTTTTATTTGTGTGAGAAAGCAACATCAAGTTGGGGATGCTCCATGTTCGAGAGAATGGGATGGCCATGCTGGGAGGATTTCAGACATGGGAGTGATCAGTTGGGTGTGAAACACTTCAGGCATTTCAAGCCGGCCTGTGCCGTAGTCACTACCCTCTGGTAAACTAACATAGCTATTGAAAATGGCCATTTATAGTGAGTTTTCCCATTAAAATGGTGATTTTCAATAGTTATGTAAACATTTACCAGAGGGTAGTAGTCAGAGCCGCCCTTGGTTTCTGAGGTAATTTGACCATAAAGATGGAACAGCAACTTCACATCAATCTGCCGGAATTCCACATCACCCACAAACGCACCTCGGATCCGCGGGTTATCCCGACTGGTAACTGGGCAAACTGACACCACTCGGGCCTAGGGTGAACGTTATTTTTTTTTGAACATGGCCCATTTGTGGATGAATTACTTACTACAATGGCAATTTTCTACATCTATCTGAGTTTGTTTCAACGTACTGACCAGTTACTCAGTAGGACGATGCTTCCAAGTAGTGCGTTTTGCCAACTTTGTGGTTGGTTGAGTCCCAACTGGGTCATCATGGATGGTTTTTCATCGTTAAATCCCATGTTCTTCATTTTTTTTTGATGTTCAAATCCCATCTTCTGAATATTCTGAATCTTCACTCATGGTAAATCATGGTAAATCCCATGTTGTTCATCATGTTTGATGGTTCCAATGGTATCATTCTTCATCAATGTTCAACTCAAACCGATGTCTTCATCTCCAGGTTTGGAAATTGTGGGCGATTCCTGGAGAGAAAAGATGACCGCCATGGCCAATAAGGAGTTCAACCTTACAGCACCATGGTGACTGCCGTCATTTTTTTTTTTGAATGTTTCAATTTATATGTCGATTTATCTATTTAATGTGTATATATAATTATATATATACAGTACATATCGCAATATTTATGCACAATTCTTTACATAATATATATATATATATATATATATTATTGTGAGTTGTGAGCGACTGGAAGCCGGTCACGGCCCGAGGCTAGGGTAAAAGTTTGTGTGCGGTCCTGCACTTTCAGTGGTAGCGGAGCCACGTCCGTGGCCTTAGTTTTTCAGGGTGTCTTACCCTTGGCTTGTGCCTAAACCATGGCGGCCCTTGCCTCGGCGCCGATTGGTTCGCGAGGCTCCTTGGACGGGAGCGAACCATGGACCCCGGACACCCGACCGGGAGCTGAACAACGGCAACAGCCTGAGGTTGCCGTGGAAGAGATGCCGATGCCTGAGTTTGAGGAGGCCAGGCGGAGAAGAGCACGAAGGACCAGAACTTTGAGGTTCAATGACTCGGATGAGTCTGCGATGGGAGATGAATCTCTTAGTGGGGTTCTGGCTTCTTCGAGTTCGGAACTGGTGCCTGGCAGCCCTATGCAGCAGGTTCTACGTGGTCAACATGGCGAACGTGCTGGAGAAGGGCATCGTGATGCAGTTCCCGGAGGAAGTGAAAGTGAGAGCCCAATGGACGACCCATGGCTGACCAATGACCCTTGGAGGAATGAGAACTGGCAGGTGAACGCAGCTGAGAATTGGTCAGAGGCTTCAGGAGAATGGCAATCCTCTCGAAGCTCAGATCATGGGTCGCAGTGGAGTTGGCGATCGTCTCAGTGGAGCAGTCGAAGTTGGCATCGATGGCAAAACTGGGATACTACGTCATCAGAGCGTGGAGACGGATGGTCAGACACCGGTTGGCGATCTGACTGGAATAGGAAGCATGATGAGAATTGGTCCACACTATCTGACGGACGAGCACTATCCCGAGATGAGCATGGACAAGATCGACATTGTGAAGAACTTCAACGAGACGATCATGGACTTTTTGGCGGGAATGATGGAGCCCTTTCCCCGGTGTCACCACAGGCACCTAGGGCGAAGGATCCTGAGAACCGGCCCATGGGAGACGTGCCTAGTGGTGTTCCTTCGGTGGCCGGAAACCAGAGTCAACAGGCAACGGGTACGACGGGGAAGTTGAGCTCATCGTACCCTCCGATCTTCTATGCGAGGCCAGGAGAGAGCTGGGAGCAGTACTGGAGAAGTGTCACCTTTTGGGTGGCCTCAGAAGGCAAGTCATTGCCCCAGGAGATGCAAGGACCCCGACTCATGCAGCAGTTGCGTGAGAGAGCAGGGAAGATCGTGCAGCACTTGACGGTGGATGAAGTTTCCGGAGCCGATGGAATTCAGAGGATCAAGCAGGAAATGGAGAGGAGCCCCATCATCAAGCTTCTGGACCAGAAGAAGGTAGACCAAAGAAGACAGAAGTTCATGAAGCTCACCCGCTTGCATGGAGAATCAACTGAAAGTTTTTTGAATCGCGCTGAGATTTACCGGCGTGAAAACCAGTCTTCACCCGCCTATCAGGTGGGATCGAAGTTTTACATTGGACACCTTTTGGATGCAGCCCGCTTGACCAAGAGGGACTTGGCCTTGGTGAAGGCTGCAAGTCAAGGCACCCTGGAGGATGAGGACCTTGTGACCACATCGCTGATGGACTTGGCAGAGCAGTTGGAGGGCCAACCGGGATGTCCGATTGGCCGTGGCGAACCGACCTTGGACCAGGAGGACAAGTACCTGGTACAGAAGGCGACTACATCATCAAGTATGACCTCTCCCTTGCAGAGCTCTACGGCGACACCTGGCATGAGGAAGAACCGCAGAAAGTTCTTTGGGAGGCGACGCTTCCGAGATGCGCTGATGGCGATCCTTGAAGATGAGGACGGAGCCGATGAGGATGGATTGGACGATGAGCCAGTTATGCCAGATGGCATTGGCGACGAATCAGTTGATGAAGAGGAGGACGACATGACTTCGTTTGGTGGGTCGTCAACGCAGGCGACCTCTGTGATGGAAGCTTCGTCGGCTGGAACTATGTCGTCTACTACCTCTTCTACGGCTTCGACATCAGACGCATTTCTGGCGGAGATCTTCGCACAGGAGTACAAAGCCAGGAATCGAGTGCGTGAGATCAAGAAGATGAGACAGTACTTCCAGAAGGAAGGACATGCACCCGGAGGGCCACAAGGCGACAAAGATCGAGAACAGGTGAAGCGATGGGTGAAGCAGCAGCAGAAGACGGAGCCCTGCTTCATTTGTAGGCAGTTGGGACATTGGTCGCAGGAGTGCCCGTATAGAAACAAGGCACCAGTACATGCGACCAACGTCACATTTCCCACTGGCAACAGACAAGCTGATGCCGACTGGGATTTCCTCCGACAGTGCGCCCAGTCCGAGTCGATGTACAAGGGTGCACCACAGAGGGGGGGGAGGCCTCGAAACACCTTTATGACTACTTCGTCTTCTACATCCATT
>Ga0126342_10016237_pt1 | contig 12996 bp, 12 predicted proteins | sample Cyp1metagenome_FD_92528 | JGI IMG/M metagenome (GOLD analysis project Ga0126342, IMG submission 92528) | Coral microbial communities from Lord Howe Island, Old Settlement Bay, Australia - Cyphastrea 1 metagenome | ecosystem: Host-associated > Invertebrates > Cnidaria > Coral ... | reverse complement strand
CTTTACACTCCATACTTTACACTCTAAACTTTACGCTTCACACTTTACACTTCGCACTCCGCAGTCCACACTTTACACCCACACTGTACACTTGGCACTCCACACTCTACGTTTACACATGGCACTCACACTTTAATCTGTACGCTTTCGCACTTCACACTCTACACTTCACGTTCGACACCCACAACTTTGCCCTTTTCACACTTGACACTGTATGGAACCTTGGCCTAGCTCCATTGTCATGTTGCGTGCGCACATCTACCTGTCGTCCTGAACTTTCACCGCTAGCTGCGTTACTTCTTCCCACGCTTCCAAAGGTCCACTCCGGTGCCGACCGTGGACCTTTGAATTTCCCCTATACTGTGCACTCTGCACTCCGCATTTTATACTCCACACTTTACACTCTAACATGACCCTCCCCATCGCCCAGAAGAGGCCGATGCTGCCATCACACTGCCAAGCTAGCTTTCGTCCCTTACCCTTGCCAAGTTTTTCTTGGGCAGTTACTGTGGTTGCCTTCCGGGGTGGAATCAGAAACCATCACCTGTCTCCTTGTAGGGTGAAGTTTTCACTGGGTTCAAAGGACATCTTGACCAGACCATGGGTCATACCATCCAACTATCAGGGTTGCTTATCGTCCGAATATGGGGTCGCATAAATGTTGGGAGTCTACCATCCAAAAGACCTTGACCATCCAAAAGACTTTGACCATCCAAACAACTCTGTGTGAGTGTTTTACCATCTAAATGTGGGAAATATGACATGTGGGGGCTTTGCTATCCAAACATGGGGTTTTACATCCGACATTCCGGGGGTGTTACAATCCAAATTGTATCGAGACTCCAGATGTTTCCATGGGAACTCAACGTTTCCCTGAAACCCTGGGATTCAACTCCCCCATTTGCTGGGGACGAAGTTGCAGATTTGTCACACCCTCTTTGCCGCTTCAATCACATTCGATCCACCGGCCCAGCATTGAAAGCAGGGTCTCTGGATCCACCGTTCCCGAAGACATGGTACCGGCTGTGGTTTCGGCAAAGATGCTTTTGGAACCTGGGTAGGTGTGAAAATTGGGCAACCCCAAATCCAGTGGTCTACCATCATTTTTTCCCATTACAATTTTGAGGCGGATATCACCCATTTGTGGACATAGTCATATCAAGCAAAAGGACAATTGCCAACTGTTCAATATCTTTGAATCATATGATGATTTTTCGACGAGAAGCTCCATTGGATTTTGTTTTTTGGTTTTTGCTGCTTCTAAAATCATGGTCAATGACATCTTTTTTGTGGGCCAGACTCATGCTCACCCACCAGTCTTCATGGTCCTTTTTGGCAACATCACAATTTCTGAATAGATTTGGCATTTTTTTTGAAACAGCATGGTGACTTTCCCCGCATTTCCTAGATAGGCAGTGGTGCGGTTTCGGCCAGACAATAGCTTCTTTGCAACAACTATGGCCAGCTGGAGGGTTCTTGATATCGAGCACCTGAAACCCGTCTCATGAATAGATTGAGTTGTGACTTGAAAACTGTGATCCCAAGATCCCTCCAATCTTTTCTTAGAGCTTCAGCTACTAGCGCTGTCAGAAAAACGAACGCTGCCGTGTCATTCTGGCTTTGGCCAATGTTCTAAGTGGATCCATATGGGATCACGTGTTTTTTGCAGGGCAGCAGCACTTCAAGGGATGTTGAGCTGGGACATTTCATCACCGTTTTCTACTAAGCTTGTTGATGCAAGCGTTGGAGCCCCATCACCCCAATAGAGGGGCAAACATGCCAACACCGTTGGTTGAGCCGTTGGCCACTTTTCATTTATCCTCTATGTGAGCCAATGAATGCCCCTTGAGGTTCGATGATCTTCCTTCCAGACTAGGAGAATCGTTCAAAATTGATGACTTGCAATCCAATTTGCGATTTATCATCAAAATTGGTCATAGGTCATAGGGTCACAGACTCAAAGATAAACAACGATACTATAATTTTGATATACGCCGTTGAAACCTAGAAGCAGCAGCAGCAGCAGCTGATGATGATGATGATGATGAGGATGAGGAGGACCTTGGCGACGATGATGATAACGAGGATGAGGACGAGGACGAGGACGAGGATGAGAACGAGGAGGACGATGACGACGACGACGACGACGAGGACGACGACGACGACGACGATGATGATGATGATGACGATGACGGTGATGATTATGATGAGGATGAGGATCAGGATGATGATGATGATGGTGATGATGATGATGATGACGATGATGATGATGAATGATGACGGTTATGGTAATGATGGTGATGATGATGGCAGTGAGGACGAGGATGAGGATGGTGGTGATGATGATGAAGATGAAGATAATGAGGATGGGGATGATGATGATGATGATGATGATGATGACAAAGAAGAAGAGGAGGAGGTGGAGGAGGATGCTGTGTATGGTGAGATGATGACAATAATGATAAGAAGGAGGAGGATAAGGACGAGGATGGTGATGATGATGATGATGACGATGACGATGAGGGTGTGGTGTATGATGATGTTAATAATGATTATGAGGACGGGGATGAGGATCAGGATGAGGATGATAATGATGACGATGACGACAATGACGACAACGACGGCGACGACGACGACGATGATGATGGCGGTAAGAATGAGGGTGAGGATGGTGATGATGATGCAGCTGAGGATGGTGATGAGGATGAGGATGAGGATGAGGATTATGATGATGATGGTGATGATGATGATGATGATGGTGATAATGAAGATGGTGATGATGATGACGATGACGACGGTGATGATGATTATGAAGAGGAGGAGTGGTGGTGGTGATGATGATGATCATGACCACGGTAAGGGTGGTGTGTATGATAATGATGGCGATGATGATGGTGATGATGATGATGATGACGATGACGATGACGATGATGATGCTGATGATAATGACGATGATGATGACGATGATGATGCTTATGATGAGGACAGGGACGATGATGATGATGACGATGAAGGTGTTGACTATGATGGTGGTGATGATGATGACGATGATGATGACGAAGATGGTGATGACGCTGATGATGATGATGAAGATGAATGTGTTGTGTATGATGATGATGACGATGATGATGATGATGGTGATGATGATGGTGATGATGATGATGATGCTTGTGCTAATGGTGATGGTGATGATGATGACGATGAAGGTGTTGTGTATGATTTTAATGACGATGATGATGATGATGATGATGATCATGATGAGGACGGGGATGAGGATCAGGATGAGGAGGAGGATGATGATGGTGGTGGTGGTGATGATGATGATGATGCTGATGTTTGATCCGATTCAGATGCGAGTAAGCGACCGCTTGATCAACCAACGCGTCCAGGCTTCGACCCAGCGATGTCTTCCTGGCGAGGCGGGAAATTTGAGCAGAAAATGCGGGGTTTAACCGGCAGAGAATCCCCCAAAAAATCCGCTAGAAACTGGGCAGAAATAATAAAAAACATTGCTTTAATCAGTTTTAATCAGCAGGAAGGGATTTTGAAACCAGCCAAAAGCGGGGAGATTAGCGCCAAGAAATATGGACTTCATCAATATGATGGGGCTGAGCCACCAACAAACCTGAGCAGGAACCCGAAGAAACTGTGAAACTCCACGAAGCGATGTTCTGCAGCTGGAGAATGGTTAGCATCATAAACCCAAATGGGTTCCTTGAAAGATAGTTGATTGTTCAGGGTTCAGAGCTGCTATAGGTTTGGTGAGGTGGCTGCTCCAGTGTGTCCAGCACAAAAACCTTCAGTTTTTGTTTCAACCAGAGCTGCTGCAGCTGGCCGCCCCTCCATGCAGCCGAGGTTGCTGCGCTTCTGGTCATTGCTCGTTGGGGAACTTGGCGCTGTGGCAATCAGCAGAGGTGCATTGTAGATATGTCGTATCTATATATATGGTTATGATACACAACCATACATTTTCCAATTTGCCTCTATCAGCACCATTTGGGTCTGGGAGTATTGTTGACAAAGGTGCGAAAACTGCAGGACTGCAACCAATGTCTTGATGATGACGATGATGGTGATAATGATGATGACAACGACGATGACGACAGTGATATGCCAGGAAAACAGGAAAACAATCTTTCCAATGTCCAGTGATTGGATGATGCACCTGTACACTGTACGGTTTTGTCCTCCAAAGGGCGACACCAGAAATCCCCAGGTGCGGCGCTTCTCCTAGCGCGAGAAGATGAGGTGCGGCAGAGTTGGACGGTGGAAGCTTTCAACATTTTCAAACCATGGCTGCAAAGATATGCATACATGATATATGATATTTGATATATGATATATGATATATGATATATGATCTTTGGTATGATATATGTTAAATGATATTAAACAAATTTTATATATGATATATGATATATGATACTTGATATTTGATATACGGTATATATATATACATATATGTAGATATGTGATATAGATAAACATTTAGATATAGATACAGATGTATAGATAGATTGAGATACAGATTTAGATATCGATATAGATAGAGATAGAGATATAGATATCCATATGGATAGAGATATAGATAGAGAAATAGATAGAGAAATGGATAGAGAAATAGATGGATATATAGATAAAGATATAGATAGATATATAGACAGATGGAGATAGATAGATAGATGGATGGATGGATGGATGGACAGATAGATAGATAGATAGATAGATAGATAAAAAGATAGATTTAAATATATATATATAGATAGATACATACATACATACATACGTACGTACGTACATACATACACACATACATTCATACATATATACATTTACGCACATTTACATACATATCATGGGTTCCTCCAACCGATTGAATCGAAATTGAGACTTTTTGTGTACCCACGGTGAGTCCACAGGATGGTCACAATCGGACATATAAATATATATATATATAAATAAATTATAACGACCTCACTGCGACCTCACTGGAACCATGGTTTATAAGGGAATTCATCCCCACATGGCCTTAATTCAGATTAGTGAAATATGATAATTTATCCAGATATATATCTATATATCTATATATATATAGTGGTGTGCAATATGTCATTTGTGATATGTAATTCCTAGTTTGTCATATGTAACATGATATATGCTATATAATGATACCATGGTATATGGTCACACAACCATGGCTTTCGGCACCGAGCTGTTGAATCGATTCGGTACCCTCTGGTAATGACTAACCGTGTGCGAACTGGAAAATGGCACATTTCGTTCGTTGATTTACTGTACCAAAAAAAAAACGGCCATTTTTTCCAGAGTTTTTTGTGAGTTTTAGCATCTAATTCAACATAGCTATGGTATGGCCCATTGATAGATGGAAACCCATGAACGATGGTGATTATCCACACATATGTTGAATTACCAGACGGGAATCTTTCTTCCCTGTGACACAGATTCTTTTTCTTCTTGGTTGTGCAAGGAGTGGTGTCCCCCAACGGAAATCTAGCCCAACCAAACAGATTTTTCATTTCCAGGTTGGATTATGGAGGCCAATCCCTGCCCAAATTTGGAAGACCTCCCTGCCATGAGACCTTGGTTTCGTAATGGATCTGTTGATGAATTGGAGGTTCTTTTTTTGGGGGATTTACTATGATCGGAGGATGGGATTGCTGCAAGGCCTTCGAGGCTGCTATGGAGGCTTTGCAATTGAGCCGAAGGGTCGGCTACCGACGAGGCGAGGTAGGGGAGATTCGATTGTTAAAGATATTTCAATCATCAACATAGTCATTTGTTTCCAAGAACACTGTTCTCAGATTCATCATGCTGGTCAAAATTTAACCGTCAACATCTATGCCCCAGAATTGGAAATTGGAATTTGACCTGTCAGGATTTCAACATGTCAACAATTCAGGGTTTCATCAACAGAAATGGCTCAAATCTAGCAGGAAAACCATCAAAACCAGGTCGCCTTCGAATGATTTACTCCAAGTGATTGGTTGAAAGCCTCCAACATATTCATTGCGGATACCGACAAACAGCCAGCCACACGGACTCTATCCCCAGATCCATCCGCAATACTGTGGATTGCGAAATCCTCACCACAAGGATGTTTACCATCAACTGGTGATTCGGATTTCGCCCTGCCACCGTATTTCCATGATCTTCCCAGATTTAAAAAACGGTAAACTCTCAGAGTTTGTCATGGAAAATCATCATGCTATGGGTAAATCAACAAACTTTCTATGGCCATTTTCAATGGCAAACTGTAAACGTGGAGGGTAGCCATGAAGATCCCCACTGTTGGGCTGAGGTGAAGCTACTGCGCTTCAGGTCTTGGCCGAGCTCGCAGGCCCGATCCTGGATTTTTTTTGGTGCGTTTTTCATGGACAGATTCATCATAAACAGCAACAGATATCATAAATTATATACATGATTACCAAAGATTGAGGATGATTTTAAGACCCCCCTATCGCATATATATATATATATATACACACATGGGTTTGTCATGGTTGGTTCATGGGGGATCCCAGTCCATCCTATGGTTTAGCCAGTGATTTTGAACGAGTAAATGGCTTAGAAATAGGGGATTAGCCCATTTTCAGACACAGCCATTTTTGGGGATATATATATATAAGTGATATGAGATAAGTGATACATGATGGTGGATTGGTTATGCAGATGCAGGTTAGGTTTACAAACTGGTTGGGATACCTAGGGGATATTATAATCTATAGTAGGGACACCTATCAACAATCAGATGGGGGATGTTTTGAACGGCTGGGTGACCACATTCCGATTATCTCAGAATTTGACATCCCTGCAATGTTTATGTATTTACACTTGATGCTTTACAACAAACCATGGCTTTCCTGAAAAACAGCCTCGGAGCCGACCTGAGTTCACGCCCAGGGCCAGAGGCTGCGCTGCAGCTGTGCTCAGAAGCTGGCCTGGGAACTGAGCTGGTTCTGCTTCTAACCCCGAAATCACCGCACGTTGATCATTTTTGGTAGGGAAACACTCGTGGAGTTCGGGGGATGTGCAATATCCATCAATATCCCGAATTTTGGGAAAGCATATTACTGGAAAGTTCTTGAAATTGGGGTTGTTCTTAATTTTGTGGGCTATGCTTACCTCTATCTCTTGGCATTGGGACCATTTGGACCAGCTATGGCAGGGGATAGATAGGTTAGGAGGTACATGGTTCCCACAGAGAGCAGAGAAGTATGGCCATTTTGATGCTATGGAAAATGACCATAGAAACTAACATAGCTATGGAAAATGACCATAGAAATAGTTGATTTACCCATTAAAAATGGTGATTTTACATACTTATGTTAGTTTACCAGAGTGTACTTTTCCATCTGTTCGAGGGGCGCAAGCATTCTGGCCATAGCCAGCGGAGGCCGTCTGTTTTGTGATCTGGAAGAACGTCGAGCAGCAACTTGGCACCGCATATGGGTCTCAAAAGGTCGATTTTTTCCTGGATGTTTCACCAGAAGAGTTTCCCCTTGTTAGTGTTTTTTTGTGTGTGAAGAATTTGCTGATCCAAAAATCACGGCACCAAATGGGCACACATTTTTGATCACATTCATCCGAAAAAAGGACTTCTGCCGAGGTGGGCTCCTTGTTGAGCACGATGTCCTCGGCTCACTTGCAGTTGAGCTCGCCCGGAGACCTGCGTCGGGTGTCAGCCGTCGGTCCTTCCTGGTGTCTGAAAATGGGGGATACAGTTGAAGTATGAAGCAAGTCAGATGGGGTTTAAGCAACACTTGGGGAACATCGGGTTTCAACCAACCAAAATAAAACAAAATAGTGTGATTGAAAATTGTTCACTGCAAACCCTACGTTTGCCCTGTCAGATCTTGCATATCCTTTGACATGCTCAAATCCCTGTATACTTTTTTTCCTTTGATCTTTTTTAAACTTTCGAAATCAATAATCCCTAAAACCCTCAAAACCTAGAACCCTAAACCCTGAAACCTTAACCCTTGAACCCGAAATCCTGAAACCTAAAGTCAAAATCGCTGCAGCAGGTCTTTGTCGTTTATCCTCAGGTGACTATGATATTGTCTGGGTGTCTTAAGGGCGGCGAATGTAGGGTTTGATGCATCCTCTTGACGAATTGGTTGCACAGACGGTGATATTTGTGCCATCACTGAGTGTTTCATACCCAGATTTTCCACGTATAGCAAGCCTCAAAAAGATGCAGAAAAGTCAGATCCAATACTATGACTAAAATAGTCATGAAAAAAAACCTGCCTGTTCTATCCTTCTCAATCCTTTCCTGCTTTTTTTGGACGTTATACAGTGGGCCTAACAGGTCAGAGGAGGCTTTGGCAGCTGCCAGAGATAGCTTAGCCACCCTGCGGGAAGAAGGCTGGGGGATGGCTGAAAATCGGAGACTTCCTGAGAATCACAGATTTTCAGGTCCCGTCTTCTTTTTTTGATAGGCACATTTCAAATCTGTTAAGGATCATTGATTTGTCAGTTTCTACAGGTTTCTACAGGTTTCTACAGGTTTCTACAGGTTTCTACAGGTTTCTACAGGTTTCTACAGGTTTCTACAGTTAACAAGCGGATGTTTTTTCAGTACTCGATTTTGACCCCTGACATCGCCACCAATTTGGACAAACTGCAGCGCTCTTTTCGAAGCGTTCCGTCCAGCGTCCAGCGTCGCACTGTAGCGATGTCGCGAAGCAACGGACGGCCTCGGAGGGTGGAAGACTGGTTTCGCTTGGTGCCCAACTTGCTGGATGATGCAGGCCCATCTGAACGAAGTTTCGCCTGTTGCCGTTTGGGGAAAAGGCTGAACCATGAAGAGTTGGGGTACCTTAGTTTCAGACAGACCCACATGATTTTGATTGATTTTGTATTTTGAGATGATGTTTGTACAACGCAAGTGGTGATTTTGGATCGAAAGAACATGGGGAAACGGATATAGTTTCGGTCCCAGCAGCAGCTGTGCCGTGGTCAATGGCCTGGCCAGATTTATCCATGGGGAGCAGGATTCGTTCACGCTAGGAGTCTACGTATATGAGAAATCACAGGTCAAACTTTACCAAAGAACACTTGATGTGGGGATCCAGGCCGATGGTGCCCTAAACCCACTCTTTTTCCTTCGGATGCATCCTGAATGCCTGCGTCACCATCTGCCAGGATGGGACTTCAAAGTCTACGAACCGCAGACCAACCTGTCGCACGCTGCTTGCCCCTGGGGCGGCCGACTGGTGAAAGTGATCTTGTCGAAGTTCGAAGTGCGTCACCCGCCTGAACAGATGAACTGCATGCTGGCGCCTGGGCCTTGAAGGGATGGGGGCCTTGGTCCATTGGTACGTGTTTTCTTCCCCTTTCTGGTTCCTGTTATATACATCATCGTCGGATATGATTTTCATGAGTTCATTCCAAATCCATTTTTGTTCCAGGTTTTCGACTCCCATTTTTTTCCTCACAAGAACTCGTTCCAACTCCCCTTGCCATGCCATGGTGCCACGGCACTCGCTCGAGGTGCGGCCCGAGCTCTTCGGCACCGGGCCGTCAGTGCTGGCACCTGGTGAGGTTGTCCTGCGACGTCCACGAAGGGCTTGGGGGATCAACGACACCTCAGTGCCTCAGTTCGCAGGGGTTGTTGACCGTTGTTGTCTGTTTTTTTGAATATGAAATATGAAAAGATAGGAATATATATATATATATATATATATATACATATATAATAAATAGATAGATGATGGTTGGTTGATGTTTTTTTTGGAGGTTGCCAAGCTACCCTTTCCATGAAACGGGAATCCCGTTCTAACCCGTTCGCAGTTTTTCAATGGATGACAGAAATGATTGGTGGCACGTAGCCAGGGTGGATGATAGGGGGTCTTGGAAAAGTGGGTGCGTGCTTGGTTGTATATATGGGTGGGGTCGAACCGAAAATGATCTCTATTGGGTTTCCACCAGCAGGTACTTTTCGAGGAGATGGCAGGATCCTGTGAGTGCCGAATGAGCCCGTTGAGGTTGGAACCGATGGTCACCCATCAGCGTTTCTTGGTGCTAAGAAGTCCTTCAAATCGAGAATTTTCTTATTGGCATGGAAGGAACACATGGATGATGCTACAATAGTCATGCTTTCTTGTTGATCTCTGTTGATCCCTCTCTCTCTCTCTCTAATATACATATATATATATAGATATTATATAAGTTGGTCTGAGCATTTTGCAGTGTGTGCCAGGGATAAATCTGAGCTTGTTTTTCATGGTTGGAGGAGTATTGAACGCTATTCTGCATGCACATTCTCATGTAGTGCAGTCCCAATGAGAATCCATGAGAATCCTCTCACCAGAACATCCCCACTGTAGCCTTATACAAACTATTCTTTTTTATACATTCAACAGATGGATATGGCTCAAAATTGGCCCAATAATTGAATGGTCAATACTAACATAGACATTCCAATCATTGAATCATTGGTATTAAACATATCAAGCTAGACAAAATGGTTAATAGTCATCGAATGTCTAGCTATTAACATTATATTAATCTAATGTGGTCCCCATATCTGAGGCTTTCGACGGGACTATCCATCCGAAGGAGACTCAGCCTACGCGGCGCGGGAACCCAGAGCGAATCATAGGTCGAGCGAAGAATGACATGGCTATTTCACCAACAGACATCGGGATTTAACATGATTTAACCACGTTTAACAGGATAGAATGGTTATATGACATATATATATACATATATATACATATATATATACATATATATATATATATATTGTCATTTTTTAAAACATATGAAACATTTCCAGTTGAAATCACGCGCGCGCATGCGAGCGAGCATTTAACACACGCGCGCGCGAGGTGCGCGAGCAAAGACAGGCGCGCGCGCGAGACGCGCGAGCAAAGACAGGCGCGCGCGAGGTGTGCGAGCAAGGCGCGCGAGCACTGCGCGCGCTGGGCAAATAAGCTGACATAAGCTCTCCGCGCGCGAAAATAAGCTCTCCTGTCTTTGCTCGCGCACCTCGCGCGCGCACGTGTTAAAAGCTCGCGCGCTCGCACTGCGCACCCCGCAGCTGGTGAGGCACCATATATGAACTCATATGTTGTGAATCAAGCCAATATATATATATATATGATTATATCTGGTCATATATGTTTTATTTTCAAGCCGATTTGGGGGATCCCAACCGACTATTCTTCAGCCGGAACCGCATCGCCGCATCCGAGGTCTTCAACGAAGGTGACGATCCGCAAGAAGGCGGTAAACCGGGTGGATTTTGAGGTTTTTTTTTGAGCCGAGAACTTGAAATCCAGAGAAATCAACCATTTCTCATCGAATTATCTACTGGTTGGTGTTTTTTTTTGAATTTTCCATATATTGGGAATTTCATGATCCCAACTGACGAACTCCATGTCATTTTTCAGAGGGGTCAACCACCAACCAGCCTAAATTGGTGATATCCCAGTCTTGGGGGAATATCTACATGGTGACCATATGGTTGATGACCATGTGACCATCTTTCCTACTTTGATGTTTTTGTAATTTTTTCTGGATGAAGTTGATGGTGAAATTCCAATCTTTGCTGTTTTTTTTTTTAGATTTTTACTGGTGAAATCACCATTGGGCACCAGCACCAGGCATGCTGCTGTGTTGCTGGCGTGGCCCCGGAGTCTCCGGAGTTTTGGTGGATGTGGTGAAGATCTTCTGCATCCCGGACCATGGGGGACCATGGGTTTCTACAAAGGTTACAGGATGGGGCCCCCAAGATATCGTTCCGTTGACATATCAGTGGCTCAACTATGGTTTATGGTAGATATAACTATAGATCACTATAGTTAAAGGGGTTTATAAACCAACTTATAACTGGGGGGCACCATCCTGTTGTTATTTATAAGAAAAGGGCATCATCTATTGAATCTGTTGGGTCTGGTTTTGCGATGTTTCCTAGTACCTCAGATTGGATAGACCAGCTAGGCGGCCAACAGTCGTCGCTGGCGGAAGGCACTTGATTCTTGGTAAGGCGACCAGTGCCTTTGAAAGAATGGATTTTGGACACCTTGAGTTTTTGGATGTGCCCAATTCTTGCTGACAGAAGTCATCGCTTGGACTCCTCAAAAAGGGCAGAAATCCCCATAGATCTCTCGATGAAGATATTTGCAGCTGCTACCGCAGGAAGAGACGTTTTGCAGTTGGAGCGACCTCCATTTCCAGTTGATCTTGGACTCTATGCGGCGTGCATGTCACCTCATGCTCAACGGACCCGTGTCTTGGCATTTTATATGACAGGAGGTGATAGAAGTCGAGGATGAAGGATACAGAGGCGTTGATGCTGGTGGTTGATCTTCTTAGTTCTTCAGGGAGCTTTGTATTTTTCGCATCATTTGAGATCTGTCAAGTGAGATTCGGACTTTCTTTAGGCTATCCACTTATCCACCCATGACTGATATACAGGGAAGTGCTGCGTTTCCATGGTCTTCCGTGGTTTCTGGACATATCCGCGCAAACAATTTCTAGGTTGACCCTAAGTTTTGTTGATTATGTTCGTATGCCCATCGCTTTTGGTGCACCATCTTGGTTCGATCTGCCTATCTCCAGAACCTTCTTCCAATGAGTATTGGTTTATATCCCCGTGGTTGGATATAATCCGAGTCGTGTTGCTTCTCCTCATCTTTTGTTGGCTATAAGCCCAGTGATTGCTTTGTTGACATCTTGTTACCCTTTGGTGGTCAAACACGGCCAGGGAAAAAAAACACATTTTCAAACACGGAAGTTCCCCATCTACTCTCATGGGGGATTTTCGAACGCCACGTATGATCACCGGATTTTTTTTTTTACATGTGACAATTTCCTCCACTGATAGATGATTTATCCCGTATATCGAGTTCCGATCCGGAGAGCCACCCAAAAGTCGGATTCGAGTCGGTTTCGGGTTTCGGGTTTCGGGTTTCGTCGATTGAAACCAACTTTCGCTGTCGGTTTCGGGTTTCGGGTTTCGGGTTT
>Ga0126342_10016236_pt1 | contig 12997 bp, 10 predicted proteins | sample Cyp1metagenome_FD_92528 | JGI IMG/M metagenome (GOLD analysis project Ga0126342, IMG submission 92528) | Coral microbial communities from Lord Howe Island, Old Settlement Bay, Australia - Cyphastrea 1 metagenome | ecosystem: Host-associated > Invertebrates > Cnidaria > Coral ... | reverse complement strand
GAAGACTTAGGGGCATATACCAGATCTTTAGACACATATTTTCTATAATTCAATATTCCCCCTTAAAATGCATTCAAATTGCGAATCGATGGACATACAGTCACCGACAGAATTATGGGAAAACAAATAATTATGGAAACAATAATTATGGAAAAAAAAGGTTCGTAACTTTTCTATCATAGACAGGCGGCGCCTGTAAATTGAAACGTTTTATTTTTTTCCATAATTCTGTCGGTGACCATATATATATATATATGTATGTATGTATATATATAAATCAATAAATGAAGAACATATTATATATATATGGTACCCCCCTATGTACCTACCAAATTGTGATTTTCATCGCTATTTGCAGTGTTTTTTTATTGCAATACTATTCTTTACACCTCTTTTTTCAAGTTATAGTGAGATGCCATAGCACCCATCCTCCAAGAACCATAGACAAGCTGAGTCTACATTACATAACCTTAGGACAATTTTGAATTCTGAAGCGTTTGCCAACGGTTGCAAGCCGCCAGGACCAAGAAGCAAGAAGTAAGAAGTAAGGCTCTCAGAAAACTTCTTGGTTCCCATGTCAGTTTTTATGGTTCAGCCTTTTGAGTAATTCACCTCCGATGTTGGAGTCAGTCACATGACCACGCGCGGCCTCTGGGATTTTTCAACTCAAGGGAACCCTTTGGCCAAGTTAGCTTAGCTAACGTTGTGCTACCGTTTTCACTCCAAACGCTGTGCCGAACCTGTGCGCCATAGCAGCGCTGACTTCCAGCCGAGAGTTGGAAAACGAGTGGAGCCGCACATCGAGAAGTGTAACACGTTTGCCTGGACCCTATCCACTCGAGACCAGTTTTGCATTGCCGGTGTCGCACTGACACTGGCAGCGGAGCTACCGAAAGGACTTCTACGAGAGCTTTGCGGCGGAGAAGAAGTCCTTGGGGACCTTTGGGCCGAGTCTCAGAGCGCGTGGCCTGCTGAACCTCTTCTACTTGGGAGCCTGCTGGGCAGTGGCAATCACTGGGCGAGCTTTGCTGAGCGTCGTCTTGTGGTGACGCAATCAGTGCTTGAGCCTGGAAGTATAACACCAATTGTGGTGAGCAATCTGTGCCTGAGTCAGTGAGTTCAATCTCCTTCCGAACAAGGTGGCGGAGAAAGACAAAGATCTGAAGTGCGCTTGGGACGGAGACATCACTTGATAGAGTGAGTACCTGGAGGAGAAGTTGGCTTGGGTGCCCCGTGCCAGATGCCGGCGCCAGAGCTGAGGAGCTGCTGGTGCGACCCCGAAGGCCCACTGGCATGTCAATGGCGACATGGTGTGCCACGGTGCGTGAGTCGTACCGCAGCCTTCAAAGAGCCTTGAAAAGGGCCCGGTATGAGTCCGAGGTCGCAACGAGTCCTGGGAGAAGTGATGGGTCGTTGGTTCCATCGCCATCGACGCTGGGCCGAGGTGGACAGTCGCCAGTGACAAATCCACCTGAGTCACCTTCGCCGACATCGTCTTCAAAGGAGACTGTGCCAGAGCCCGAGCAGATGCCGACACCTGAGAGGCCATCTGCTGCTGCAGCTGCCGCTGCAGATCTTGAAGAACATGGATTTGATGAGGAGCCCGAAGAATTCATCGAAGACCCTGACATCCTCACCATCAAGGTCTGGGAAGCGCAAGGCTACATCCGGATCTTCCAGTTCCTCGGATGATGAGGTGTTGCCGCCGGAGCTGATTGGATGGCTCATGCTCCGATGTTGCAACCTGTTGCCCCAGCAGCGCCTGAACATCCTCAGCTCGACTAGAAACTCCCTCAACGCTGATCATGTTGAACATGCCCTTTGAGGAGCTGAAGAAGAGTTGAGGGTGCAGGAAGTCAACGCTGGTGGCAAAGGAAAAGGTGGACGTGCCTTTCGCCGTCCCAACTTTTGGGTTGAACGAGGCGGTGAATGGGGCCTCATTGCAGCTGAAGAGACCGAGCTGTTGGAGGACAACTTGGACGAGGCGCATTGGGTTGCCAAGGACATCAATGCACCCTCTGAACCTCGCCGGGCCTCCGTGGAGCTTCCCAAAGTATGGCATCTGGTTGAAATTCTGCATATCCCTCCGCGTCGTCACCAGGTTCATAGTTTCCTGGGACGTGCGGATCCTCGCACATTCTTCATACATCTATGTCTACACAAACTGTGTCATGCTTGTCATATGCTTCCTACATATTCATATTTTATACTTTGTTCTGTTTCTCACTGCCTTACCTTCGACCACGCACTACCAAAAAATATATAGGTATATAGGGGGGTTAGCATATATATATATATATGTATAAATAAATCAAAAATTAAACGACGTAAAATAAATAAAACTAAATAGATAAACAAACAAATAAATAAATAATAAAACACATATATACACACATGTATATATATATAACTTTAAAAAATAAATCAGCAATAAACATATAAATAAATAAACAAACAAATAAAATAAATATAAATAAATGAATAAATGAATAAATAAATAAATTATATATATATATATATATGTATATAACAATATATATATATATATAAGTAATAAAACACATTTTTTAAAAATTAATACAGCACAATATATATATATACATATATATATACATATATATATATATACATATATATATACACACTTATCATAGAGCATCCCAGATCTCCTGAAACCGTGGCCAGGGGGAGCTCCCAGCACCTCTTTCCAGAATGCTGACCGATTCCTACCAAAAGAGGCCAGATTGGCTAACTGCACCTGGGTAGGAACATGATGGAACTGTCTCCAGCGGCTCGACCAGCTCTACCCTCCAGCTATTTGCCAAAGTGCAAAGGAACCAGCAGCCGCAGAACCACAAGCTCCTGAACCAGAAACTGCAGACCCGGCCCCACAGTTGGACACTGAAGAAACCCAGGTCCGGGTTGCCTGAATTGAGTGGTTGCAAACAACCAGTGAAACGTGCAATTCAGCAGGATAACATCGCAAAACCTGCTGACGTTGATGAAGAGGAGGAGGAGGAGAAAGAGGCTTGACTTGGAACATGTGTTGTGTTCTCAGCGTTTTTTTTTCCGCATCGGAATCGCAAGGTTCTCACTCTGTAAGGGGAATTCTTTTTCACTGCCGTTTCGTGAAGACGCAACCATTCAATTCTTGGCATTCACTTATTTGCGAGCCTGACATCACTTTTACATGAAAGGCCGAAACAACTCCTGCGGAAGTGAAGGCGCACCCTTTTTTTCTTGGCAAATTTTGATACGTTGTCATTGAATCAATCGCTAGCCTCCAGTTCATGTGCTTTGACTGCTTTTCATATCTGGAGGTTCTGATCCTGCCCAAGAAACATCAGGCTGGCCCACACAGGAAGTGGAATCTAGATTTTGTTGTGCGTTCGTAATAATTATATAGGATCGCTGTGTTGTTTTTCATCAGCTGTCGGTTTTGTCCTTTGCCGTTTGGGGAGTTTGCAGATGCCTCAGCCAAAGACGCTGCCGGAACCCACAGTTGGTGTGTTTCTTGCCACCTACGCATTTTTTCCCATACAGCATTGCTTCCTATCAGCTTGGTCTTGACCTCAGGTTAGGTGTCTACGAAGAACTCTGCCGAATGGGGATACAATCACCTGGTGGCATCAGGCACATTTTGTGCACCGAAAGTTGTGCCTTTGTCATGGGCAAGACATGGCAAGACATGGCAAGACATGGCAAGACATGGCAAAACTGACCAGATGTCTTTGGTTGAATAGAGATAATAGAGCAGGAATGCTGGTGCGGAAGTGCGAGACGTCGGGGACCCCTTTTGAATGTTTTTGAAGAGTGAAGTGAGTTGAAGTGCGTTATTCACAAATGACGTCAACCAACTGACATAGCGTGGCCATCATGGCACCTGCACTGGGGCTTTGATCGGATAAGGCTGTGGTGAAACTTTATCAGAATCTGGCGCCTTGGGCAGAAGTGCGACAGAAAGCATCAGAAAGCATTCGCAGATCAGAAGAGGTCCAAGTCGAATCGAGTCGAATCGAGTCGAATCAACTTAGGTCGAACGTTCACCCCCAGCACCTTTTCATCGAGATCGAATGGTAGGGTGCTCTGGATCCTGCAGTTTGATGCTGATATCCGGATTAAACTGCCAAGGTTCACTTGGCTTCGCCAAATTGCAAGCCAAGCTCTCAGTCATTGAAATGCACTTGGGTCCTTCCTTGAGGTATGTTGAGGTTTGCAACTTCAAAGCTTTGATGCAGTGTTTGTGACAGATTTGACCATTGAGAATGTCATTGAGATCATCATTGAGATCCATTAAGCATTTCTTTAGAAGTGCTGTTGACACGCCTCAAATGCGCATGGCACGCTGTGCAGGGATCCCATGTGGCGACATCTCCTTGACGGGTCCAGTGCCTTGGCTGTGCAAAGAGAAGCTCCAGAAGCTAAGCTAAGGATTTGCACAGAATTGCATGGAATTCTCTGAATCACTTCGTATCATTTACATGATTTCATTACATGATTTTACATGACGTGCCTTTGAGAATTTGAGACATTATTTGTGGCGGACAGCGAATTTGCACTTTCAGTTGAGCGTGCAATTTAGCAAGGACGAAAGACTCCCCGAATAGTGGTTGATGTCCCGTCCTGAGTTTTGAGTCTGCAGTGTGACATCGCCAGGGCATCATTGACGCATTGTAGATCCCTAAAATGTACACATTGCTGGAACCAGCTGGGGACTTACAATTCATATAAGCTGGCATAGGCTGGCATGTTCTAAATTCCATCCCATTCTAGAGAACCATTTAGTAGAAAAGACTCGAAGTTGAAGAGAACTGCGTGGAGACCATATGTCACAATGTTCCCTTTTCCATGGTGACCTTGTGAGTCAAGGACATTTGAAATTAGTGACGGAACGCAAAGGTCACAACTGGCATGGGCGGCGGGTCGAAGTCTCAAACAAAACCGACAGTCAAGATGAGTGGCTGTGCTCTGGTATTGAATATAGAGCGGATGTAGATGGTACATGATGCCCAGTTTTGCCAAGGCCAGAGCTGGATTTGTTGGAGATGCGTCTTTGGGAGGCGCATGCTTGACAGCTTTCATCAGACCCATGCTTTGAAACTTGTTCATCCATCAATAGTTCAAATGACAAACCCGACGTTTTTGGCCAGATCAATGCTTCTCTGAGCCATCTAGATGGGCCACCACCTGTTAAGGCGTGTGGTTTGCGGATTTTGTGGATCATTTTCTTGTTGTGGTAGGAACATGTGCGATTACTACAAAACAATAGAAGCGGGTTGTTTCGATTAAGGGGACTTGGCAAAACCTCTGTTCTCCTGTAGCAGCACCAATTTAGTTTACGGACCTGAGCATTCGTTGATTTTGCATGACCATCAAAAACATGTACGGAAGTTGTGTTTTCATGTATTTTCCAGTGGCCTGCCAGATTGCACTCGAAAGGTGAATCCGATTTGTTGGTGGCTCAAGCATTGCAAAGCTGTGTTCCCGAGCGGGTTCAGTGCATCGCCGCTTTCGCCACTGGGCTTTTCAGTAAAGTCAGAGCCTCAACTGAGAGAGCTGGCAAGAGCAATACAAAGCCATGCTTCTATCAGACAGCTGATACGTCATAGTCTGGATCCAACTGATTCACTTCTTTACATTTCAATTATTTCATGTGCGTGATTCAAAGAGTAGTTTCGATTTTGCCATTGGCATCAGAACCAAAAATCCATGTCAGAGTCACGCAGCATCCCTATATAGTCTGACAGCTGAGTTTTTTGAGTTCCAAGGTTGTGTCAGAATGGCGGAGCAGCAGGATTGGTGCGAGCCCCAGTCAACATCCAATTTGTGTTTTCCACACTTTGCTTGGATGAACTGGGACTAGGATGAGTTTGTGACTCAGCAGTCCTTCAACTGACACTTGCAAAAGCCTGGAGTTCAATCTAGTTTTCTTCACGTCCGTGTAAGAGTCATGCGCATCGTTTTGAGACCTTGCAGACATTACGCATGGATACCTGTGTCCCTAAGACTGAGGCTTGGAAAATTTGACAATGCCACATCTTTCCTTTACACTGCACACAATGCCAACGGCAGTACGCCTACCAGAAGGTCGCCTCGGCTTGGACTTGCAACATCTTGCAACTCTGAAATGGGGGATGAAGTGGAATGAGGCAATGCTCCAGATTTCATTTCTCTTTGACTTTTTCTTATCCGCCCTACCCGCCTTGCCTGAAGAACAGCTAGTTTCGAGTGGCAAGATGCTAGTTAGTTTCCACAAACATTGCTGGGGGGAGTATATATTGTTAACGCTGCAAAGACATGATGTCAAAAAATCGTACGAGTTCGAAGGAGTAGTGCTGTCCACTGCGCACTGGGTCCCGCAGCACGATGGAAGTCTGGATCTTCACTGCGGTTGTTAAGCGCGGTTTGGCCAGGGCCAGGCCAAATGCACTTCCAACCAGATGCTGTTCGTCCAGCTGTTCGTCCAGCTGTTCGTCCAGCTGTTCGTTCTGTTCCCACTGGACTTTCAGTTTGCTCGCTCTTGCTGCTCTTTCCCTGCGTAGAAGAAGATCCGTCAAGCGACTTGCGTACGGTCGGCATGTGCTTTCCATTTTCCGGCCCGACTAACTTCACCCGGAAACTCTGATGACGAAAGTCTCTGAAGCTGCAACTGCGCATATGCCAGGCTGGGCTACGAGAACAGTGATGGACCTCTGCCCGTAGAGAGGACATCCTGGATTCGCACTTTGGCCGTGAAGTGTTGATTTGACGTAGGATCATCATGAATCATCGCCTTGACAACCTAACGGACTGTGATGGACTCATGAAACATCATCAAACATCATCAAACTCTCAGCAGCACTTGGCTCTACCGGTTGACTCCTCTCAGCCCTCTGCGTTTGGAGCACTTTCTCAGTATCAGTACTGCTTCCACAGGACAGCGAGGCACTTGTTGACCATGTGTGATTTGTCCCGGGAAGAGGTGCCGTGGTGCCCCTTGAGCTTTGTGTTTTGCACATTTTTGCACTACAGCTTGCACTTGACTTCATTTGGCACTTCATTTGGCTCGTTTCGGCTAGAGCTGCAAGGCTTCGGCTGTGTTCAGGTCATGAATATCCTGAGAGTTGCAACAGCAATGAAGGAGTCCAGAAGGCACAGATTTCTGATGATTTCTGTGTCGCAGTGATGCTTCCTGTGGACCGCACGTCGGTGTCAAGGATTAAACGGACATGTGGCATCATGCTGCATGTCAGATGGCCTGCTTGAGGACCTTCATGGACACTGGCTTTGATCGATTTTCTGAGATCTTGAAGGGCTGCTACCTGAGACCGAGCTTAGAATCTAGTGTAACTCCTACTGTTTGATGCTTTTAAACTTTTAGCATATTTTTAGACATACTGAGTTTCCAATCTGCAGTCAATTTTACCGCATGAAAGAAATTCAGATTGTGCTGATATTATAGATTTTCACCCAGCGCATGTAACCGAGTTCGCCTATAGGTTTTGCATGGTTTTGCCAGTTTGCCTGCAAGTAAAATTGTTGAGGCTGCTCGTTACTGACCCTTTTCGAGAAGCCATCATTGCGTTTGGAGCTAAGCGTTGCTGCAACACCGGCAACACCTGATACTTTTTCAAGCTTTCCCTCACAAGGAACGCGAGTGTCCTTAGAGGTCGGCATGAATCAAATGGGAGGCCTGGAGCTTGGACTTGGCATCGTTCGACGGACACCGAAGCCTTATTGACAGAAGCGAGGCCAGGCGATCTTCTATTCTATAGCCGATTCTCCTTTGGGTGCGAAGGAAAGCATTCAGGAGATTCCAAACGCGCCTTGAAGTTCAAGCAAAGCCGAAGAGCATCAAATTGCAGAAGTGTAGCTGGACGTCCGGAACTGTCCTCTGCCAAACTGCAAGAGGACACAGGAAGAGTGCTTTCCCGCATGTGTCCGAACCTTAAAGCCAAGTGCTTGACTGGGAGTTCTAAGGGTTTGAGGGTTTGAAGCCAGTCTTTGCAGCTTTGGCTCAAGGGCCACACCGGTACCAATGTAGTTCCGCCAGGGCAGGCTGGGACCGAGATCTCGGGTCAATGCCATGCCCAGACAGCAAAACCAGCGGTCCCTTTGACGCAACAGCTTTGCCATTTTTGCCATTTCCCACTTTCAAACTCTTTCAAACTCTTTCAAGATTTCCCATGATTTCCCCACAGATTTGGTGATTGAATGGGGGATTTAGATCCAGGTTGTGTTGATGATGACCCACCCACACTTCGCTTCTGCCTGAAGCACATAGTCTTGGCAATTGCAGCTGGGTGCCTGGGTCTCCTTTGAGACTGGTTGTACAGTTCCGTCTGTTCTATCCAGCATAACGCATGATGTTGTTTTGATTTATCCTTGTCCCATTGGGTTCTGTATTCATGTTGTTCTATGTTGTTTAAGGCCCTGTACATTACATGTCAAACACATGTAGAATCATTGGTTATGTCACATTCATTTGCTACACGAATAGCTTTATGACTTTGATTTGTTCTGATTGTTGTCGCCATTATGCTTACCGTCCTTGGTGGTTGTCAGTTGCTCTGCAAGTTTAAGTTCCTTGTTGGGTCGCTTATTGCTGTTTCTGCAGCTGTTAACTTTGATTGCTGATGGTGATCTCGTCTACTGAAAGCGTCCTTGTTGTCCTTATTGTCGCTGCCGTGTTTTTTTTGTTTTTTGTGAAGGTTCTTGTGCAGCTTGTTGTGGTTGTCGTTGTCGGCATTGTTGCAATTGCTGGTATTTTGAATTGAGGCAAGGAGCAGTGGCTTTCTTCCGATATGCAGTTGGAGACTTTTGGGGGGCTCTCACCGATGCTTTGATATGCTTCATCGGATTTCTCTGCATTTATGCGTCTTGGCACTCTAGTATTTGCAAACACGGCGCGTGCCAGAGGATCCTCAAACACTGGGTGTGCCTAGACAACGTTTTTCAAGATGCAGAAGAAAGTGAGTGTTTAGTGACCAGCTGAGCTTTTCGCTAAAGTTTTGCAACGCTGAGGAGTTTGAAGCTCTTTATGTCCTTTTCTATTGCCTGTCTTGTGGCTTGGGTTGTTGCCTGAGCCTGGGCATGGCTTTGTTGATGTGGCTTCTTGGAAAATTTCGGTGTGTGACGGTGTGGATGCAACTTGAAATGAAGGACATAAAATAATAAAGAAACTACCATTGACTTCTCTACACAAATCAGTTGATGAGGCTGCAAAAGGACCTTGTGAGTTTCTTGGAAGCAGAGTAGCCGGGGGTGCTTGGACTGGTAGTTGCATGGCAAGGCAAGGATTTTCTAAGATTTCCTAAGTCGTAAGGTCAAGCATCTCTCGCGTTTATTCTTTTATGAAGACGAGTCCTAAGGCTTGTATAGATGGGTAGTCTGTGCCTGGTGTAGTGATGAACCTCATTCATTGGAAACCAGTAGAAACAGATCCAACCAGCAAAACTTGAAACTGAAAACACTACTGTAGAGCAGCTCGGCAAATTGTGGTCGACAAGATCTGAATGTCTTGACATATCTTGATCATGTCCTCCATGTCCTCCATGTCCTCCATGTCCTGGTTCAAGGGATGACCTGCTTAGATCGATTTCAAGCTCCCTCAGCATTTCGCGAAAAGAACAACGACCTTGTGGGGGCGATGTGCCCCGATCCGGTGACAACTTGACAAGCGGAGCAAACAGAACTACTGCAGTAAGGGAAAACGCAAGGAACGCGTGCCACGGACCGCACAGGATAGGAAAGTGGAGAGCAAAGTCCGGGGAAGTGACGCTTCGATGATATGCCTGCCGTACTGTCAAGATATGTCTATGGACTGTCTATGGAATGTCAAGATGTCGAGGACCGAGGTCAGCAGGCGTTGAAGTGTTGACCTGAGGATCCCAGCGGCTTGACATGATTTGTGCATCAGCTTCAGCAGCAGTAGCTGCACTTGGTGTTTGTGTCCCTTGTCCAGATGAACAAAGCTTTTTACTTTGAATTTCAAACACCGTTTGAGACCCAATCTCAATCTATGTCAGTATGTTTTGGGTTAGTCAAAATGACTCAAAAGCAAATAAACCAAACCGAAACTCATGGCTTTTGCGGGCTGGTTAGGGCTTCTTTGCAGCCACCTGTGGAGAGAGGATAGATCCGGGTTGTGTCAGGTCAGCTTACCGCTGTGGGACAACATGCAGAGAAATTGCGGAAACGACTTTATCCGGTCTGCTTTTGCGTCTCTCACTTATGGCTCACTGAAAGAAATGGATGCAGGCGATTTTGAGGGGATTTAGTGCATTCGTTTTAACATCTCATGAAAGTTTTGACATTTGATGATGCATCATTCTTTGTTCTTCTGTTCACTTCTGTTTTTCGTTTGCACCCTGTGTAGGTCCAGATCCTTTCCTGCTTCAGGACCTGGGGGGGTGGAAGATTGTAGGGCCAGGGCATCGGCCGTCAGTGAGTTGTGAATGACAGGACCTGAGCACCAACAAAAGCAAGGCACTGATAGTTTGTTTCTGTCATTTTTCATTTGTTTTCTATAAACATTATAAAATTTTAGGATGTCCTCTGTCAATTCAGGCTATCTCAAGGTTGAAACTTGAGGAAGGAGGTCGCTGGCGTAGATTCATCCAGTTCCTGGAAAACGACTAACACATTTTATTTGGAATGATAGTAGCACGCTTTCATAATTTCTTTTTTCACACCCTGGCGGCTCCCAAGGAGGACGGACAGCTCAAGAATTGACTGAGGGGCTTGTGAAAGCGCTTCACATATGTCCAAGAAACAGGACATGAGGATGGAAAAGCATTCGAACACAAGTTTCGACCGGCCCCTCCAATTCTTTTCGCCTGGACAACAGATGAAGTTGGCAGAACAAGGCTTCACAGAGAACTGCCAGCTCAGCATTCAGAATCATTCAGACATATTTAGACTATGTTTGGGTGCATCTATGTGAATCTAGGAATCTAGTTACTTGTGATATCTTGTGATTCATGTTTCTGGTAACATTTCGTGACACAAGGTTGTTTCATGTTGCTTTTTCTCACTTCGCTTCCCTATTATTCCTCAAAATATCAGACATAACCTCTGTAATTGGCATTTTATTGCTAGCCGGGCTGGCCATGTTGTTCTGTGGAAATGTTCTGTGCCTTTCCATACAGTCCGAAAAAAATCCTTGAGACACGACTTTTCCGGATTTGGCATCCTTTCCGCACCCTGCACCCACCCGGCATCCCGATTTGCTCTCGACTCACCGTGACTCACCGTGACTCACCGTGACTCACCGTGACTCACCTCCAAATGTCCTGAGATGTCCTGAGGTCAGGGCATCACAGCACGAGTCACCAGCCGCAAGGGCCTGCGGAGCCTAGCGCAGGTGCAGAGCTTGGCTTGGAGGGCATAGGGAAACGTACAAAAGCAATGTATGCATATGTTTAAACATGCCTAAACAATCCTAAGCATGTCTAAACAGTGTAGACAGTGTAGAGTAAAGGGAGTGTGCGATTTGATGATGGTAAGGCGATATGATGTCTCTTTCGCCGGAAGTTTTCAATGCGAAGAACTGTGGACGAATTCCAGACACGAAGTCCGTTCACCGTGATGTTGCTGGAAGCTGCAAACCGTTTACTGTGCAAAAACACATCTCAGCAGGTACCCATATCGAAAGAATTACAGCATGCATGGACTTCTCTTTAGAGCGCTTGCTTACTTTCACATACTTTCACATTATGTGTTCCTTTCAATCAAGCAAGAAAAATGCAGACCAGAGACTTACATACAAATCATACAAGCCTCACGCGCTTTAGCTATGGCCACGGATGTTGTGGAAGTGCTGGAAGATGCGATCGCGATGGATGAGATCCAATCAGCAGCAGAGGCCTTTGCCAGACTCTCTTAGGTAAGCAAAGTAGTCTGTACCTGAGATATACTCTGAAGATATCTGAAGATATCTGAAAAGAGCTCAGAAACCAAACAATGCATAACAATGCCAACAACGGAGGTTGCACTTGTTTGAGGATGCTGGGATGCTTCGCACTTGCATTTTCTACCAGACATGTTTTGCATCGCACATTGACAGGCCTTCATGACCTCCAAGCTGTCGCTGCTTTGAATGCATTTCTTTTAGTCCACACAATGGCACAAACCTTTTCAAATTTCAAAACACAAACCTCTCCAGCTCAACACTCAGCAATTTGCACAGCTCTTGCATAAGGCTCTTCGAAGGCATTGACATGGACACTGCGCTTGAATCGCAGGCACGTCGCAGCAAGAGCCTCTCAGAAAATCGCCGGACGATTATGACGTGAACAATGTGAACACTCGTAGCTAGGAGCAGCAGCTGGAATGGCATGCGGCCTACAGAGAATATGTTTCCCTGATGGAGGCCTCAGCAGCTCTTGACCTTTTGCTCTGCTCTTCACGGCCCTGCAGTTTCATTTGATCTACACAACGGGTCATTACATATGACAAATTTCAATCATACAGATACACGTCAATGGTTGAACTTGTGCTCAACCACCCAAAGCACAAGGGGCTCTTTCTACCACGAAAGATAGGTGCAGGACTTTTGGAACTGTCTGTATCTGTAAATGTAGGTAGGAGACAGCATGATATTACAATGAAATAATATACAACATGAGAATTACATGAGATGAGACGCTGGAAGTGATGCTTTCTGTATCGACCGCCTCGACCGCTGCCTGTTTCCAGGAACGCGTTCTTGCAGCTTGCGCTGAAGCTCCGAATGTGACAAAGGAGGTGCGCGCCATCGGCAGGTGGTTGCAAACAAATCGCACTTCGCTTGCAAACGAAGCATAGTGACTGTAGTGACTCAATCTCATGAGATCCTTCGAACACATTGACTAGGATGACCACTGATGACCAGGGCCTTTCAAGTGATCTTTTCTTGATTCTTGCGGTGTTCACCGGGTTCGGCATGGTTGGCTCAAGAGTGAAGCTTGAGTTCAATCGAGTCTACGCTCTCCGCGTGGCCTTGGTGTTTAAAAGTCCCGGGGCCTCGAACGTGGGG
>Ga0126342_10016235_pt1 | contig 12997 bp, 3 predicted proteins | sample Cyp1metagenome_FD_92528 | JGI IMG/M metagenome (GOLD analysis project Ga0126342, IMG submission 92528) | Coral microbial communities from Lord Howe Island, Old Settlement Bay, Australia - Cyphastrea 1 metagenome | ecosystem: Host-associated > Invertebrates > Cnidaria > Coral ... | reverse complement strand
GCCCACTGCGATCTGGAAGTCGCGGTTGAGGTCCGGCAGTGCCCACTGCGATCTGGAAGTCGCGGTTGAGGTCCGGCAGTGCCCACTGGGATCTGGAGCTCACAGTGGAGGTCCGGCAGTGCCCACTGGGATCTGGAGCTCGCGGTGGAGGTTCGGCAGTGCCCACTGGGATCTGGCGCTCGCGGTGGAGGTCCGGCTGTGCCCACTGGGATCTGGACTGCGAGGAGGAGGAGGAGGACGAGGCGGAGATGGAGGAGGAGGCGGAGGAGGAGGAGAACAGCTCTGATAAAATCTAACAACCCTCACCTGGCAGGTGGGGAAAAACTACGAACAAAAGGAATCGATTAAGTATTTCAATTTGCTTGCGTTTGAATATGGTCTCCCGTAAAACCCTCTGCCCACTCCTGTCACAAGGATTTGTAGCAAATCTTCACGTTGTGAGCAACGTGCAGCAACCTCAGTTAGATTAGGTTGAATTGAACTAGATTCGATTATATAGATAGAAAGAGAGCAAAATAGAGATAGAAAAAGACAAAGAGTGAAAGAGAAAGAGAAAGAGAGAGAGAGAGAAAATAGAGATACAAAGATAGATAAATAGAGAGAGAGAGAGAGAAATTCAGAAATACAAAAAGAGAGATAGAGAGAAAAAGACATAGAGATAGAGAGATAAACGGATAGAAAGATAGACAAAGAAATATAGAAATAGAGAAACAGGGAAATAGATTAACAAAGAAATGATAAGACAGACAGAGAAGCACATAGAGAAATATATAGATCAACAGATTGATCGATCGATAAAACGAGATGTCATGAAGCCAAAGTCAAAACACTCTATTTGCAAGACCATGATGTCTGGTAAATCAAAGCCTTCTATTTGCAAGGCCAAGAGACTCGAAATGCCACTGGGTCAGCTTCACCGAACACCGCATCAAGTCCATGTTTCGAGATCGCGTGATTGACTCCACCTTGGACAGGTGCTTAGGCTTATTCATCGAGGTCTAAACATAGACGATTCATTATTAGTTCCCAGGATAAATATAGATTATCGTACCCAAAGGATGGATCATCATACCCAAACAAGTGGGTTATCATATTTATAGGACAGGTTATCAGACCCAAAATGGTATATAGGTTATCATACCCAAAAAGGCTGGTTATCATACCCAAAGGAGTGGCTTATCATACCTCAAGGCTTATAAGTTGATTGCCATATCGAAATTATGGCTTATCATACCCAAACGTTGGAATATCACACACATCATCATACCCAAAAGGCGGATTACCATACCGATTATTTCATTTCTAAAATTGCGCCCCGCCCATCTCATCAGCCCACGCCACTGCAAACAGTAAACGGCCGCGCCGGATGTCTCCTTGAAGAGGAGCATCCTGATCAACGCCGCAACCACGGCAGCGTTCTCCGTGCCTTTGGAGTCGTGGACGAGGAACGGACCCGGATGCATGGCAATGAAGGACACGAGCTGCCGGAACCTTAGATCAGTCATCAAGCAAACATTAAGATGAATTGGCATATTTCACCAAAACAATGTTTCCGAGTGTTCTTTGTTAAGAGCCTCTGCCAAGCAATCCAAGCAATTGCTTCTGCACGCGCTCTTCCGGCCAATCTCGCATCCAAGCCGGATTCAGATGAAAGAATGCAATCCTGTGGTAGCCGGCCTCCTTGGCATAGTCAGACCTGAAGGACAACATAAATGAATAGATAGGCGAACACATGGATGGATAAATAGATAAATGATAAATGGATGAATGGATGGATGACTGAACATATGTGAAGATAGGTATGTAGATAGATAAATACATAGATAGAGACAAGTCATGAGCCGTCCAGACCCTGCTCAAATTGGAGTTTATCCCCAATGCTGCCAGATGAATTAAGAGCAGGAATGCCCACGAAGTTTTTGCATGTATGTATATGTTATATCTTAATCATATGTGTGGTTGTGAACAACATATTAATCAATATATATTGTTTAAAAATGTAGGCCCCAGAGGGTCCGCTAAGCATATATATATAATATACAAATATATATATAATTGTTATATATAATTAATATATATATATATATATACATAATATATATATACTTAATATATATATATATATATATTAATATTATAGATAGATATATATATATATATTAGTTATATATATATATATGGAGGATCCAAAAATGAGGGGTACCCCTAAATCATCCATTTTATATGAGGAGTTTCCGTTGTGTAAACTAGCCATTTATGGAATCCTTACAGCACTGCACCTGAGAGCAAATGCCTTAACTCTTCCATGTTGATCTGGCCGTCACCGTCCAAGTCAAACATTGAAAACCTGGGCAACGAAAGGGGACCAAAGGGGAAAGGACATGGGTATAAGCCATGTATATAATGTTATGTAATATTAGATAATAATGTTCTATAACGTTATATAATGTTCTATAACACTATATAATGTTATGTAATGTTATATAATGTTATATAATGTTATATCATGTTATATAATGTTGTATACAATCTGGGTAAATCGGAAAAATATCCTATTGGGATAAATTTTGACTTTGTAAATAATACCCTATAATAATCCTACCTATTGGGATAAACAATCTACATATATATATATATATGTTTTTTTATCTGTTACTGGGTAAAGTATAAGATTCATAATATATAATAATACAGTACATAATTCACTCACCTGAAAAGTTCGGCCAATTATTGGGATCATTCCCCTTACGAATCATCATCTATGGTGAGGTCGCAGTGAGGTGTTTTTTTTTTTAGATTATTGTTTGCACTCGACATTCGACAAGTGTTGACAATGGAGGAGTGACATTTGAGACTCATCAAGCCGGTTTGGTAGGTGTTTATGTTTGCCCATCCAATATTTGCAGACTCTAATTTTCACACATACCCAATTCAAGCTGCAGAAAATTCTGGCCAACCAGGGATATTGTATGTTTGTTTGACCAACTGAATGCACCCGACATCCCACAAGACTGCGCTGGTTGATAGTGAAGCAGCAAGCCTTCAAGCCTCAAATGTACTCAACCACCCTTGTCGATAGGATATATATATATTAAAAAACGCAGTCGGGTTCAGCTTGAGATGGAATGGAAGAACTGTTCGAAACAACCAACCAGCTAAGTGACATTCTGGTTTGGTTTTACCACGGTCCAATGTGGTCCATGGGATAACATCTCATTTGAACATCTTTGATTCCCGGCAAACCATTAAAAACAACAACACGCACACAACAAAAAAGTGGATGAATTCGAAGTGATATCCAGATCAGATTAGAATTAGATATTGGATATCCCACCATATAGATATCATCCAGATAGATATCAATATAGATTCATCTCCCAGATAGATCAGATTAGATAAAAAGGATATCCCACCATCAAACGTATCCCCGAGCTCCATCATCTCACAACATGGTGTACAGGTCGACGTGGCGGGGCTAACATAGCCATGGACGAATGTGGTCCATATAGTTCGATGAGAGCCAGGCTTCCCACCCCAAAAAATTGACGTATTTATCTCACACATTGAACACCTCCTGGTAAAATCACATTGTTTCATGGTTATAAATGGTTCAAAATCCTTTTTGTTTGCTTGGTACATATTTATTCCCATTCGAGGCCAATGATCTGGCTGAATATCAATCACCTGAAAAGTTCGGCCAACTATTGTGATACTTACCCCTTCTAGCCATCATCTATGGTGAGGTCGTAGTGAGGTCGTTATAATTTGCCCAGATATTATATATATATCCCCATTGATGCCATCACGTTTCTTGGTCACCACACCATTTCTGATGGTTAATTAAATCACCATCTCTGACCCAAGGATGAACACATTATAAATCAAACATATATAATTGAATACGTCCGTAATTCATTACCAAGAACATTACATATATAATCAGGTTGAATAAATATAGTATAACATAAAAGTAGATTAGATACAATTGTAGTAAATCTAGTTGAATATAGCTAAAATACAGTTCAATAAAACACAAATATACTACAAATAACATCAGCTATTCCCAGTGGCCACACATAAACATCTTAAACGTGACCAGTTCATCCAGACTCCAGCGCCAAGATGCGCATATCTCATTAATCGATCGCCACGCTCCTGGTGACTTTAAAAAAAAACGAAACATCTGCGCCACCAGGGAATCATCTGGGGTCAATAAGCAGGCTTCAGTCACCAACAAAGGGGATAAACCACCTTATATAATCTTATAATCTTATATAATCTGACATAATCTTAGATAATCTTAGATAATCTTATATAATCTTATATAGTCTTATAAAATCTTATAGAATCTTATATAATCTTATTTAATCTTACGTAGCATTATATAATCTTATATAATTGTATATAATTCTATATAGTCTTACATAATCTTATATAATCTTATATAGTATTATATAGTCTTATATAATATTATATAATCTCATATAATCTTATATAGTCTTATATAGTCTTATACAATCTTATATAATTATATATATATATGGTCGATAATCTTGTGTATGGAATGATATGATCATGTTTAATGTAATTTCTTTGAGTTATGAATCAATTGCAATGCACATCCTGGCAGGAATCCCTCGAAGAAATCCGGTGATGTTCTTCCTCTAATTCACTCTCTATTTCACTCTCTCTTGCTCTCCCCCCCTCTCTCTATCTCTCTGCTAGTTTTCTTTCAACATGTTTGCTTCAAACTATATCCTGGCAAAATGCGTACTGTGGGAGAATATATGGATATATGCAAATGAAACGATTCTGCAGCAATGTTTTGTGCATCCTGAGGTATCAATCTTTATGAAGACTCACGTATAGTATCACAATACCGAGAGGACCGCACACACCACCTATTGCATATAATTTAGCCCAGACTCTTGGTTAAAAAAACGTATTGGTTTGTATGTTTTTTTCTTTGCGGGGGCCAGTTGTATCGCACATGGTGGACCCTAAACCTGCTCACATTAAAAGAAATGCAGCAGCATTTAGAATTGTCACTTTTAACCCTTGGTCCCAATGTCAAAGTTTACTACTGCACTCGTGGTGAGTGTGTAGGTCTTCTGGCAAAACATGTGGGCTGTGGAAAGCATTTCACACAAGCAACACAAACTCATCATAACTCCACCCTTGGTGGCAATAGACACCTCTGCTAATCTGCATCATAGTCATATTGATATATGATATATTCTATCTACCCTCTAGTTATTTAACATAGCCATGGTATAGATGGCCCATAGAAATAGATGGTTTACCTATTAAAAATGGGCCATCTATACCATGGCGAACTGTTAGTCATGACCAGATGGTATAACTTGGATGCTCAAAACCTCCTGATGTGGGTCCGGAAATGGGGAAATCACCTGCCAGTTATGACGGTTTTTGCGGCCTTTTGGGCCATCGCAAAATCGGTGCCAACATGAGGAGAAACCATATTTTTTCTCATAAGGTAAGAACATGAAAACATATTTATGATACATTATGATACCATATTTAGGTAAGATGATACCATCATTATGATACCTAATAATGGTAAACCATAATATCTGGGTAAGGTATCATAATGATGGTTCCTAATGATGTCCTCTGGTGATATCGCCATGGACTCCCATCCAAAAAAGCAGCGCGGAAACATGCGGAAACGCTGCGCCTCATCGAGGTTGAGAGTGGCGCCTAAGAACTCGGTGTAGGAGATTTGGCCATCCTGCAATGTGGGGCCCCCAGTCGATAGCGTTCAGTTGGTGAACATAACTACAATTTCACGTTTGGGTTTATGGTAGTTATAACCATACTTAGATGGGGTGGCCATGGCGTAGAAGTGATAGTCTGGTTAGTCTGGTTGGTGGTTTCAACCCCTACCCCTCTGAAAAATGATGGTTCGTGAGTTCGTCAGTTGGGGTTACGACATTCCCAACTGTTTCTGGAAAAATCAAACATGTTCCAAACCACCAACCAGTGGTCCAAGGGATGTCACTGGATGTCACTGAATGGCATTCGTCGAAATGGCAACTGTGACATGTGATGTGTGACATTTTTCTTTGCTGCGATAACGTTGCAACGCCATTTTGTTGTAGTGATTTATTGTTGTGCAGTGAAAGTAAGAAGTTGCAACTCCAGGTCTGGCTCCGCCACAACAGAATCGGCAAGTGGATAACATTTCCAGCGAGGTGTATATATATACACTATAGTAGCTGTATGAAAAAATATTATCAAATATTGGCTGTATGATATTTCACAGCTACACTATATTTGTTTGATATTTATACACTATAGTAGCTGCATGAAAAAATATCAAACAAGATCACCCAGGTTTTTGGAGTTTGGGACTTGGTGCAGCCACTTTAGGTGCGGTGAATTCACAAACTGAATTCAGGTGATTGTTCGTAAGAGACTTCCGGGAATTTTGAACATGTTTTACTGATACCATCTGGTTATGACTAACAGTTTGCCATGGAAAGATCCACCATGCTACAAAATAGGTAAACCTCTGTAAATGGGCAATTTTCCATTAGCTATGTTAAATAACCAGAGGGTAACACATCGAGTGAAAAAAAAACATGCCTACACCATTCTACATGTCGCTGGATAATTAAACTATCACAAATTGATCTTAATTGCCGATTAGATTAGATTGAGATCCTTCTGATTGATAGTGTCAAAATACGCTCGATGGAATTGAATTCTGACTTATCATCCCAATACGCTCGTGACGATATACAAATAGTTTACAACAGAATCGGACACATCTGAACCCACAACCCAACTGAGCAGCAACACATCTTGTATGCTCCATGCATGGCACATGTTTGCTATAATATGCGACGAAGAACACTCTTGCAGCTTTTGGTAAGGTAAATTTGGATTCATTTCCCGAATCTTAGCCACCGATTTGGCTATGATACTTGATGAACCTTCAAAGTTTGGCCGTTCAATACGGGATGATTCTCCCAATTCTCAGCATAAAAACAGATATCATCAGCAGTTATATCCAATAATCACAGAGGTATTTCCTAATCATCATCTGGTTGGTGGTTGCAACCTACCCCTCTGAAAAATATGAGTGAAAGTCAGTTGGGATGGTTATTCCATTCCCAAGTGTTTCTGGAAAGTCAGTTAACCATTCATGTTCCAAAGCACCAAGCAGATATATCACTATCATTATTATTCCATTATTTCCCATATCATCACTATCCAATAATTAGTATCCATATAAATCAAATATCCATCATTATAGACCATCATTATTAACCATATAAAAAAATCCAATAATCACTATCCATTCGTATCATTGAATCGTACGACGTTTCACGTTACGACGTTTCACCGTGACGTCGTCAGTTCCGGCGCCGTCCGTTCCGCCTGGTCCAAATCCATGGACGCCATCAATCCGTTGGGGTCCTGGGAGATCTGGGATCGGGTGAGGCCAGGGCCGCCTTGAAAATGGAGAGATTTTTTGAATGGGGATATATGGCAGTGGGTCAAAAGCTTGTACCCCTGGTGAACATCAAAATAGCTGGTAAATTGATGTTCATCCCACTAAAAATGGTATTAATAGGTATTGACCCACCTCCATATTGTCAATGGTCATTCCAGGATCCTAAAATGGAGGTACTGTAGCAGATAACTTATGTCAATGCATTGGTTTAAGGGAAAATCTTCACCGGAAACTATGGTTTTTACCATGAAGATCATGGGGGTTTCCGGGTCAAATTTTCCCTTAAACCAATCCATTGATATATTGCTAGTGTGTGGTATACCTACCACTCTGAAAAATATGAGTTCGTCAATGGGAAGGATGACATCCCATTTCGATTATGGAAAATAAAACATGTTCCAAACCACCAACCAGATTGGGTAACCAATGATGATATAGCATGATATAGTTATAGCTATCATTTGATAGGAATAGACGTTTTATATAGCTTTATGGAGTTTGGGCTCAGACACCTTCCAGTGGTCAAGCCGATTCAACAGAGTTTGAGGGTGGGCGTAAGCAATGGAACTCAATTCTGTTTTGGAGTGGCCCATCGGAAAACGAGGGAACATAATGGTGGATCAAGTTGAAGTGTTTGGCAGATTCATGATTGGGCAGAAGGTTCCTTTTGGGCATTCTGTGGCCTTCCAGCATGTGGGTAGCTGGAATCATCGCATGGTGCTCTACGATGTTCAAAAAACCGGTGTCAAAATGGGATCAGCCTGGTTAGTGGATTTTGCTTCAAATCTCGGTCCTTTGGGGGTTCGTAACCCAAATAAGTGTGATTTGGGGTATGCTCATGACGTTCTGTGTGGTCTTGGTGGTTTCTCTGTCGCTTGTGATCATTTGTCAATTGAAGTGGTGTCAGCCGTAGACACCAACAGCGTTGCAGTTGAAGCATTTGGACTGAATCACGACATCCCAGTTGTCGCTGCCAACATTGAGCTCCCATCCACAGTGCATCGCATGCATGAGCTCCAGATTGCCAAAGATGCTGAGACCCTCTTTGTCCCTGTTGTGCTTCAGTACTTGGGTGTGCGTTCCTTTCATTTGCCACCTGCCAGTTGGACTTATGCCACTTTCCTGCAGTGGATGGGTGTGCCAGATTTCCAAAGCTTGGTGGATGAGACGGCCTGTGTCATTGTACCAGAACACAAGTTGGTCCCTTGGCACACAATCATTGTTCAGCTCGCTGCAGAAGACCTTGCTTTTGAATTGAGCTTGCGATTGAGTGGACTTGGATTTGATCAATCGTCAAGTCTTGGCACAGGCCTTCAACTGTCAAAGTCCATGATCTGTACGGGTTTGTGGCACCTTGACCAACAGGTTCGGAGTGATCTGCTGCTTTCGTGGGCCTGTTTGTCTTTTCCGTCTTTGGTGGTTTGGCTCCCGTCTTTTGCTGCGGCAGTTGTAGAAAAGTGGCCTGGTGTCATGGATGATCACTTGCGTGTATGGTTGACTCAGGAACAACTCACAGTATATGCCATTGCATGGGAGTCGTGGGGGTGGAATTTGGTGAAATTCTTTTTGGACACTCGGTGTCTTTCCGTGACTTTTTTCGAGCACGAACATGAAGCTTCCTGCACTGTCTCTCTTTTGGCGAGCCGAGTCAAAGATCAAGCACACAGAGCATGGTATCAAGAATCCTTTCAACCGGGAGACCAGTTTGGTGATACTGGCACCTTGTGTGCAGCTCTTTCAATGCTGGAAAAGGATTTGGGGTTACCTCATTTTGTGAGCCATGCTCTCCTCAAGACCAGGGCAGAGCGTCATGACGACATGTCACAGCCTTCATCCAATGGAAGCCCCCTCCCAACACTGCAATATGATGCAGTGATGCCAAAGCAATTGCCCTTGCGTGCCCATGTGAAGGAGCTCATTCGTTCCCACCATGGGCTTACGGTGAGGTTCATTTTGGATTTTGCACGAGCTCTGCTCCTGTCATCAAATCGGACACGCAACCCAAGTCAGGTAAAAGTGGTGTGCACCGACCCTGCTTTTAACCTTGTGCCCTTCTGTGATTTCCGTGATTTTGCGGCAGGTTGCAGTCCGTGCTGGATCTTTGTTTTGGCCAATCGTCATTGGACTTTGCTTTCTTGTGACGTGGATGGAGATACCTTGAAGGTAGTGCAGTATGACGGAATGAATCTGACAACTCTGTCTGCCATCGCTCCGATCATTGCACAGGTCAAGAAAGATTGGAAAGCCGCCCATGTCCATGTCAGCTCATCGTGGATTTTCCCCCAGACACGCAGTGATTCATGTGGAACTGTTGCCATGGCGCATTTTGCATACTTGATTGAAGCTATCACATATGAGCAAGCCATGACCTTTGAACAGCTTCATGACAGTTTGGCAGTTTGCAGCAGCCTGCAGGGTTTTCCTGGGCCAATTGGATTTGGGCCTGAAGATGCTGCAATTATCCAATCACTTGAACAGATTTTGCCTGCCAAAGGCGTCCCAGATTCTGAAGTCAAGGCACGAGCTCAAGCTGCCATCAAAGCCTTTGGTCACAAAGCCATACAGCAAGCACTGGAGGCAAAAAACGTGTGGAATGCCTTGAAGAGCCTAGGTAATTCAAAGCCAAAACCTTTTATTTGGGTGCAGCATCATGAGCTTCAGAACCACATCAAGGATCGTGCCAGTTCCAAGTACGGGGCGGTGGACATCAAAAAGCCCAGGAAACAGGGTCGGACTGAACCAATAGTTTCAAAGCAGCTAGATCCCACAAGCCTGCTTTTGCCACCAGGTATCTTCACTACAAACTGCGGAACAGCCTTGCCACAACTGCAGTTGGAAGATGTTCAAAAAGATGCCAGGGGGGTTGCTTTTGCCACGGCAGCTGACGTTCAACACTACTTGGCCGATGGAAAGATGATCAGCACAGAGGGTTTGGCTTTGTTGTTGGTAGGACCAGTTTCGGAGAACATGCCAGTTTCTTTGCCTATGCATACAATGCGTGTTCCAGCCATCTACAAAGGCACTAATGAACCAGTGCTGATCGACTGCACCACTATCCAACTTGGAGACCAGGCAGTGTATCGCAAAACCAGCCAGGATGTTCCAGAGCTAGCTGTTTGCCCAACCAAGGTGATGCGCGTTCACGTTTTCCGAGACTTGTGGGAGACCGAAGGAACATGGGATGACATTGCCTCACATCCAGTCCGGCAGCTTGTCAAAACCTTTCCCATTTTCAGGCTGTGCAAAGACAAAGATTGCGATCAAAGTTGTGCTCTTTTTCACCCATCTTTGGAAGAGGAGGGAGTAGAATCTGGTTTGCTTGACATTTGGGCTTTTCGTTGGCACGGTCATGACGGTAGCAAAGCAACTCCAGCCAAAGCGGAAGTTCTGCCCCTTTACATCCGCATCCCAGAGTCCAGTTTTGACACGATTCATCTTGCATCAGGATCCCATGGATTTTTCTTTGAGCCTCGCAATGCGTCCACTCCAGGTCCAGATGAATCTTATGTCGTCATTTGGCTGCCACAGTTCACTTTAGGTGATGTACTGCATCGTGTCCGAACCACAGATCACTGCATCACAGTGTGTAGGCTGGGTCTGAAGTACGGCATCCGAGTTCAGAGCAAACATCATGAGGAAGTGCACCAGCAGCTTTGCCCCCAAAAGCCTTTTGTTGTCTGCGCAGTCAAGGCAGTTTATCGCCTGGAGCCACTTCCAGCAGGGACACAAAGAGCCTCCTTGGTAACCACTTTGCAGACTTTTGGATGGAATGCCAAGCCACTCCAGCCATGTAAAGGCAGTCAAGGACAAGCATGGCACGTAGGCTCAGACAAGGAACCCCCAATGCCATATTTTGAAGCACAGCATGGTTGGATCACCATCACAAAGGTGAAAGATTCAGCTCTGCCAGCCAAACCTCAAGGGCTTATTGCCACCAGTCGCACCAAGCTGCACATCCAGGAGTCATCATCCAGCTCCAGCCAACCGGCTGCAGATCCGTGGACTCAAGGTGCTGATCCCTGGGCAGGGTACAATAAGCCGGCCAAACCCCCAACTGTTGCGTCACAGCACGTGCAGAGCCGGTTTGATGATGTTGAGCAACGCCTGCAGGATCATGTCAATAGCACCCTGAAGCAGGAAGTCCAGAAGCTTCAGGCCACCACTGAGGCCGACCAGCGCATGAACGTGGTTGAATCTCAGATTCAAAGCTTGGTTGAAAACCAGACCAAGTTGGAGCATTGGATCACCGACGGCAGTTCCAAAGTTTTCAATTTGCAGCAAAATTGTGCTCAGATCCAACAGCAAGTGCAAGCCCAAGGCCACACCCTGCAGCAAGTGGTCGGCGAAGTCAGCCAGTGTAACACTAATGTCAAAACTATTGCATAGGAAGTGTCAGGTCTTAAAGAGGGGCTCACCCAGCATCTCGACAGCTATTTTGCCAAGCAGCAGGAGGCCATGGAATCTTTGCTTGCCAAGAAAGCCCGGCACAATTGACTAGGACCGCCAGGGCCCTCATCTGGACTTTTGAGGGTGCCTGGACACAGGGCTACTCTTCCCAAATGGATTTTTCGCTTTTGGACTTACTTTGCCTTGTTCCTTGCTCACTTTTGTCGTGTGGGTGAAGCGGCTGTTCCGGGACCTCACCAGGTCCACCCTGACTCCTTTGTTGATTCCCCAGTTTGGACTTTGCCGGGGACTCCTGATTTTGTTTTGGGCGTTTTTAATCCAGCAGGGATTTCCAACAAGTTCCACATGTTGGATTTTCTTCCGCATGGATGGTGGCACGTGGCGGAAACACAAGCATCCAAAGCACAACAATGCGCACTGCAGGGCTATCTTCGGTCTTTGTCCGTACGTTCCGGCAGGAACCTCCGTAGTTCTCTTGGTGCTCCGGCGGCATATCGTCCTGGTTCTGATCATGCGGGCACTTGGACTGGCGTGCTTTCTTTTGGTGACTGCCCTCTTAAGCAGATACCTTGCGTTTGGCCTTCAGGTGAATATGAAAGTGGGAGGGTCCTTGTCACTGCGGCGCAGGTTCATGGGCTTGAGATTGTCTCTGCCACTGTTTACTTGCCTCCTCGTGGCCCCACATATCCAAATGCCACGACGCTTGCAGAATCCCTCCTCACTCCCATCACTGAGGAACTTGTTTTGGGACGGGCTGGTTGCAGGGCTATTTTGGGTGACATGAATTGTCCATCAGGGTCACTTCAGCAGATGAAAATTTGGCAACAATGCGGCTGGATTGAATTGCAAGACCTTATGTTGCAGTTACACGGAGTGGAAAAGCAGCACACTTGCAAACATGCAACTGCACCGGATCAAATTTGGTTGTCCCCTGAGTTGGCGTCTTTGGTTTGTAATGTTTCTTTGTGGGCCATTTTTCCCGATCATCAAGCGGTTTTGGCAGGCATTCGACTTCCACAGGTTAGGTTGTCAGAGTTCCAATGGCGACTTCCTGGCCACGTTCCTTGGGATAAGGTTGACTTTGACCGTTGGATCACTTCTCCTGAT
>Ga0126342_10016234_pt1 | contig 12997 bp, 10 predicted proteins | sample Cyp1metagenome_FD_92528 | JGI IMG/M metagenome (GOLD analysis project Ga0126342, IMG submission 92528) | Coral microbial communities from Lord Howe Island, Old Settlement Bay, Australia - Cyphastrea 1 metagenome | ecosystem: Host-associated > Invertebrates > Cnidaria > Coral ... | reverse complement strand
ATAATCCCCGACCCCAACTGGTTCAGGAGTAGGGGGGGTGGATCCTACATTTCTGATAATGTATGAACATAAGGGGGGGGTTAACCCCCTCACTTTTTGCCAAAAATGTATGGGAACTAGGGGCGGTAACCCCTCAAAATGAGGCATGTATCCTGGAGTTTTCAAATGTTCAACCGAGTATCCTGGATTTGCGACTTCAAAGAGAGATCTTGCATCTGTTGGCAATGCCTAGCCCAGGACCGGAAGATCTTCGTGAGATTTCCACGCTCCACTCGCATCAACAGATGGGCTGACCAGTAGCGACGAGAACGTGTCACTCGCCGCTGCTGCGCTTCCAAGTCCTGGTGAAAATGACAAAACGCAATCGGTGACTGGCATCATCATCATCATCGTCATCATCATCACCACCATCATCATCATCATCATCACCATCATCATCATCATCATCATCACCATCATCATCATCACCATCATCATCATCATCATCATCGTCATCGTCATCGTCATCATCAACATCATCATCATCATCATCGTCATCGTCATCGTCATCGTCATCATCATCATCATCATCATCATCATCATCATCAATAACGATAGTGATATATAATGGATCTGATGATAATACTGATACAAAAATGATATTACTCCTTCTACTACACCACTACTATTCTTATGACTACTGGTAATATTAACAATAGTAATAAACATAACACTAATAATAATGATATAGCAATAACAACAATACTAACAATAATATTAATGATCCAGAACGGGCCCTCCTGGGAGTGCCATTTTCGCATGATTTAAAATGATATGTTGAAAGGTGTTGCTGCACTCCCAAGGGCACTTTTACACATGAAAATTGCATAACACCATTGTTCAATTTGATATTGTGTGAAGTCATCAAGTACTTTCTTAAAGGAATGCTGCGCTCTTGAAAAAAGTCATGTGTATATTCAATTTTCATCTTAGAGAGATGCTACCCTTCTGAAAGGACTACTATTATATACCTCTATTGAAGAAATGCAGTGTTTGTTCCAACATATTTGGAAAACATGATGCACTCTTTTTAAAGGAATGCTGTGCATATCTCAGGGCCCTGCTTCAAAGTAATGATACACTTTGTCAGAGGAATGTTGCCCTCTCTGTAGGAGAATGTTGCATGGAGGTATGCCACAACTTCCTCAAGGAATGCCACAGTCTTTTAAATGAGGACTTATGAGAAGCACGCTGTTGCCCTCAAAATCCGAGTTGATACTATGTTTAAGAACCTGTTGCCCTTCAAGAGAACGGCATGCTTATCCGTACAAAACGTTCCATATATCTTTATGATGGGAGCTCTGTCAAGAAGATGCTGCAGTACTGCTTGGGGACAAAATTAAACCTCCTGTCGATCAAAAGTGTTGTTTCCTCTTGTTCATGCTTGCTGCTGCTACAAAGACACGCAGCAGAGAAGCAAACACCACCCTATCGTTTGAGCGTGGCGCAAGCGGTCAAAATTGAATTTCATTTCTCTTTGATATTCATTGGCTCAATACAATATTTCATCACAATAATACTTTTACTACTACTACTACTACTACTACTACTGCTACTACTACTACTACTACTACTGCTACTGCTACTGCTACTGCTACTACTACTACTAATAATAACGATAATATATAATTATTATATATAGTAAACTATCATCATCATCAACTGCCGAAACCAACCACCATTTCATCAGCCTTGGATGCTTCCGCTGCATGCGTCTCCCAGCGACGCTGGCTGGCCCAAAGACCTTGGCTGGTAATGATTTGGATGGGGGTACCCCATGACTTAGGAAACCTCTGGACCTGTTGGACCTGTGTTCTCATGAAAAATGATCAAAAGTTTGATCAACCCAAAGTCTCGAATTCTGGAATGTAGCTTTCGAACTATGAAAAAGTCTAGAGTATGCCCAAGAATCTTCAATCATCCATCATTTGATGAGCATTCTCAGTTCATACAAACCATATACAAACCATCAAACGCAGATTTCATTGCCAGTGGCTGAACGAGATAAAAAAACACATTGGTTTGTCCGTGTATTCGAAGATATCACAAGGGGTTGGTTTATGGACAAATCTAAAGGAAAGCCATGGAGATTTCCCTCTCGAAATTTACGGGCGAAACCATTTTGGTTTCCTGCACAGGTTCTGCAAACATGTCCTTCATCCAAGTCTGGGAATACATATAACATTTCTATAGATTGTAGATATATGGGGATGGGTCAAAACCTATTATTATCAATTCTAATGGGATGAACATTCATTTACCAGCTATTTTGATGTTCACCAGGGGTACAAGGTTTTGACACACTGCCATATAGATTTATATAACTACATACAACATACTACAACTGTCTGTGGTGCATTCTTTGATTGGCACGTGCCGTTTTTCTTGCTGAGAAACGAAAGGTCTGCAGCGCCCTTCGCCGGATCCGATCCTCGTAGAATGACCGACAGAATTCGCATTTTCGTTGGCAATGTAAACCATCACCCATGACGGATACATGGTGCTGCTATATATGGTGTGCCATGGATCCCATCAAAACAAACCCCCAATCAATGTTAGCATTTTTCTACCAGCACCTTTTTAATCCGTAAAAAGGGTCATGTTTCTTTTGATTTTTGGAGTCACTCATTTCCATCTACCCTCTGGTAAACATACAAAAAACTATGGAAAATCACCATTTTTAATGGGAAAACTCATTATAAATGGTCATTTTCAATAGCTATTTTGACATAACCAGAGGGTAGCGGCATAGCTTCGTCCCGCCTCACAGTGTTGGAGGCGGTTAACCAGACAGTGAAGAGCACGTCTCCTCACCACGTCGAAAAAAGGACCGCTGTTGTGGCTTTGATACCACTGCCCCAAGTCCAATGGAAAATCCTTGGACATATTTGGAAATAATATTAGTGTTTCATTGTTTTTTTCCATAGTTTTTATGTTTTTTTCCCACTAAAGCTTGCATCTTAAATATCTTAAGGGCCCGAATCGCTCCCTTCTTGACATGCCCTAGGCCTGTATCACTGTTGCTGGGCCACCGACTGGGCGGTAACATGTCCGTAAATGGAGGATGTTCATGACAACATATGACAAAAAGAAAAACAAAATGAGGATTCATCATGGGATATGTGCCAACCGCCCTTTCTTTAGATGGTAATGGGTTATTCCATGATATTACAATCTCCCTTGCTTTAAATGGGTGGTATACCCAATGAAACAGCCTAGACTTTGTTGATGTCATAGCTGCATCGACAGTAAATCCTCCCCATCCTCCGAAAGCAATAGCCGTGCCAATGCATCAACACTTTGCACAGCTGATTGTCTGCCACACCATGCGCAGCTTTTGCCAACCTTACAAAAACACAGACATGGGGATCTGCCAACCTCGCAAAACTGGGCTACTAAACAATGGTAAATATGGGTAAATATGGGTAAATGTTGTACCTTCAGCCCTGAAAAATCAACGACACTTTGATGTCACGGAGTGGCGTCCCCTCGCACTGGGACCCTGCAGTCGAAGTGGCACACGCTGTAGAGGTCCATCAGGAGCATTACCTCAGCTGCTGTCGCTTGGCAGTTGCACCCCATCCCCCGAAAATGCCCTGAAACACCCTCCAGAAATCGTGGTTTAATCGGAAAATTGCATGCGTTTTGAGGCATTTAGGGGTCTTTAATAACTTTAATTTAGGGGGATGGGATCGTAATATATTGTAATGAGAAACCAATCCCACAACAGGGATGCCGAATCCCTGTACTGTACAGTCATGCTTGGCATCCAGTATGAAACCAAGATGAAAGATGCTTAACCAGGGGGGTTGTCATGACGAACCATTATAAACCATTACATAGTTATCGTTATATATATATATTAATATATTATTAATCATGGTTATATCGTGAGAATATGAGGAGATATTTCGCCAACAGATTTCGATCAATCATCGAGATCCAAGCGTCTCTCCGCGGGTTTCTGCGCGGAATTGGGAGCAGACCTGGAAAAGGAAATCAGTTGGTCATTTCTTTGAAGGATCTAAGCAGATTATACTGGGATGAATGGGAACATCAAGAAAAAACACTATAAATATGAAGGTTTTAAGACCATGAATTTGATCCACCATCTTGAAAATACAAAAAAATCAAATGGAGGTTTCCATAGTCATGGGGGTACTCCAAAATGGATGGTTTATTTCATGGAAAATCCATCTATAAATGGGTGAGAACTGGGGGTAGCCCTATTTTGGGAAACCACCAAATGGTGATGGGATGTTATCTGGGATTTGCTTGAGGGGTCCCCTAAAGTACAGTAACAACTATTCCCTTAATCGAGTTCCCATTTTATGACACACCAAAATCATTATGACAAAGTTGCTGATGCATTCCCATCATATCCCCATTATCTATCCTTGAAACAAAAAGCGTGGATTCTTGGTCTAAGTTGTTCACATTCCATCCGTTCATCATGGTGAATGATGGTCGAATAATGATCAATAGCAATCATTTATGGTCAATACACATGAAAATAATGGCTAATAATGCTTGATACTGGTTAATGGTAAATAATGGTCACTAATGGTTGATAATGGTCAATCATGGTTGACACTTTTTAATAGTGGTCAATCATGGCTAACACTGGTTGATAATGGTCAATACATGGTAAGGGATCCGTCAGCAATTGCTAAATAACAAATTGACCACGGTTAGTCATGAACAGTAATGCTTAATAACGCTTGACAATGCTTCATGGTGATTGATAATGCTTTATATTTTTTGATAGTGCTTGTAGAAACGGATAATAACGCTTAATATTGGTTCATAATGGTTATAAATTATAACTAATATGGTTTATATCTCTGTTTTTGGCCCATAACGGAGGTGACTACCAAGTACTTCCCTCCATCCCCACGGCAAGATAGCGCCTCAACCAACTCTGCCAGCTCTGCCAACTGTCCTGCAGATCGTAACAGTTTGCGAACTTGAAGCCATGGCCATTTCGTTGATTTTCCCATTAAAAAAATGTGATTTTCCATAGTGAACTGTTAGTTTCCCAGGGGGTATATTATATATCACATTAACATGTCTGTGTAATTACGCATAGAATGAATATATCTTTACACAATTGAAAACATATGCACTTCACTGTCCAACCGCGAAGGTGCTGGGATATATAACTGAAGCTTCCAGTCTTTACATAGTCGTGTCGAAATATTTGAAACAAGAAAAGTGTCATCACCAAATATGTATGCATATATATATATACATACAAGTGTATATATATATATAATAGTGTATGTTTATGTATGTATATATATATATATATATGTATATGTATGTGTATATATATATACATATTTATGTAAATGGTTCCTGCCACCCCCCACGGAACCTGCCCACCATGGTCTGATAAATCCTCCATTGGCATCGGTGTTTGTGTTGTCATGGTACCCTCCCCGCTGACTTTGGACCTCGGCTTCTCAGCCGCAATTTGGGCGGCCAGGTTAGATTGCCAGGCGACATATGTCCCTGTGGCAACTTCAGGGAGGAACACATGGGATCAATATGTCAATAGATATTTGTATAATCAATAATTAAATCAATAAATGGGATAAATTTGGCAACTTCTATAAATTTGCCAGGAACAACAGCGGCTAAACAGTAGTGCAACACAAAGATTCATTTCTCTCAGCTCTTCACCGAGACATTCCGAGCCGTGCCATGAAGAAATCAGTCGGTCATGAGTTGGTAGTCTGAACCATCAACATCTGAAAGACATGAAATACCACCGAGTTTCTTTTAGATGTGACCCTGGGACAATGATATATATTTGTTTTACCATCCATCATCCAACTATCCAAAAACATATATTCAGTGATGGACAATCAATATCAAGATATGTCAAGCATCCCAAGTACCGTTTGTAGACATGTTGCGTAGATATGCGTAGATGAATTGCCACCACTGGACTGAACTTTGTTGGATGCTTCTTCACTCCCGAACTCACCAAGATACCTCTCTGGTGTAGCCGTTTCTGATGGACCTGAAGGGTAGGATTCATTTTCACTTTGGACTTTGATCAATTATATGACCCATGACGGATCCATGGTGCTGGTATATATGCTAACATGACTGGGGTATATTGATGGTAAATGTTACCATATATATATAGCATACATGGATCCTATGGGTGAGTGAGTGTATACTCCAAGGGCCTAGGTCGCGTCGCGTCGTTTGGGGGCCTAGCCGCTTACCATTGGGGGTGCAGTTCCAGTAATTTGTGTGGTTAAAAAAACCCATAATTATGCAAAGATACCATGGAGGTATATTACCACATATTACTGGTTATTATTGGGTAATAAGTGGTAATATACCGATGTAAACTCTCCGAAGTGATGGAGGTGAAGAACCATGGCAGTTAATCATTAGTAATCAATGCTAATTTCATAGCCCCTCCAGCCTCTGAACAGATTGAAAGCCTGCAGACATTGCCGTGCACAGAGTCGCGACAGCAGCCGCAGCAGCATAGAGCAGCCAGCATTGCGTAGCTTCAAGAACAAGCTAAAGTACCTGAGTTTCTTCAGACATGTCAGACATGTGAAGTGTATGCCCTCTGGTAATCTAATGCTATGGAAAATGGCTGGTCTGTGAATGATTTACCATGATTTACCTATCAATGAGGACGTTGGGACTTTCCATGGCAAACTCACTGATAGATTAAAGACCACATCGAGAACATCCCTGGGCACCTATGTGCTGGTGGTGTGGTATTCTATATAAGTACTGGACTTTCAATTCAGATTCAAAGTGCATGTCCAGTTTACCACCCAAGCACCCACCCACACCCTACTTGTCAAACAGGGCTGGAAAGTTGCCCGGTTGCTTGGTTTATGACTTACCCCATGACCTTTGAACATTCTGAAGAAATCCACAAGGTTATATTTTTATGTTGATATGGTAATGGCAATTGACAATCCCTACAAATGAAGGCTTTCATGGGAAAAATCGACTATAAATGGTGGATTGTCCATTGACATGTTTGATTACTGGAGGGTAACCAACGATCATGGTGATATGGGGGATATGGGGTTAGAATTCTCTGGATCAATTGTAACAAATCCCTAGTCCGAACTCGCGACGTGAGGTCGCAACATACTGAACATCCAGATTACAAAAACCCACAGTATCCCACTACCCATATGCGAACCATGGTGCTGGTATATTTACCTACAAAACTGGTTGATTTTTAGAGCAACAACGTTGGTAAACGTTCCAGCGCCATGGTTCGCATATGGGCTATATTCCTATTAGATCCCACAAGGTCGCCCCATGGCTGACCTGACTCCAAGGGGCATCTGGCGCGCTTCAGACACAACTGCAGAGGACCACTTCAAGGACTGTTGAACATATCCTGCGTTCTGTGCCCCAGGTCATTAGCTAAGTTGGCGAACATAACTTTAGCTCACAAGGGTGTTTGGTAGATATGATATATATATATATATATTTATATATATATATATATGTAACATGCTGAAGGTACTATGGTTTACAAACCAACTTCAAATTTGGGGGAGCACCGCCTTGTGACCTGTTGAGGAATCCGTCACGAGTAGAAAACATGGCGTTGCAGCAACGGGGTGACTCCATGCGCAGAACCATGAGTTAATTACCCTCATAAGTTAGGATACTCTATGGTGGATGTAACATGATGTACCCTCTGGTTATGTCAAAATAGCTATTGAACATGGCCATTTATAGTGAGTTTTCCCATGAAAAATGGTGGATCTTTCCATAGTTACGTTAGTTTACCAGAGGGTAACTATAGTTAGTGGGGGTTGCAAACCAGGGGCACCTTGCACAACGATGCTTATAACAACCAAGTCTTAGTCGAATTGACCACCAAGTAAGGCCCGCTGGTCGGGGAAATTGGGTGGCTCTAGTAAATCAGAAACTAACATCAGCCAGAGCAATTTCATCTAGTACAGATTTCCACAACATCTACAGTCTGTACGATATGTTCTAGGGTCACAACAGAGTACATTCTTTGTGGTCATCCATTCCATAATGGGAATCCTTATAATGGGTATTTCACTCCCTGTAACTCCCTATATCTCCCTATTATCTGATTGATGATCATTCCCCAATACGTTTGACGAACCCATGTTTTGACCTTGACACCTATGGGAACATTGGCCTGAATTCAAGACGTGTCTACCCTCAGGATTGGTCGTTGTCTGCGTCTGTCCTGTCTTGCAGTTGACCCATCTGAATTCTTCACCCCCCAAAATGTGAAAGTCAATTGATATCACCCCCTTTGCAAGAATCAAAGAAAGACGTTATTAAAACATATTGAAACCATGGTTCATATGCAAGTCCAATCAACCTCAGAATGATGATATTTCTCCATTTCACATATTATACATTTATAGATGTTTGTTCATTGTGTATATTCAGAATACATCGGAACATATACAGTAAATATATGTATCTGTAAATATAGACAATTGACAATTATATATATATATATATATTTATTTTTTTAATAGATAATGATATTTACCATAGAAATGGCATTTCAGTAGTATGGAACATAAATTGCATATGTATATATATAATAATATATATAATAATATATATAATAATATATATAATAATAATAATAAATAAATAAATAAATAATAATAATAATAATGATATAATATAATATAATATAATATATATATATGGCATCTTCCATCTTTGTCCCATCCTTTTCCCCGATGTCCACCGTCAAACATCCTCTGTCTTCTGTCGTCACAGTCTCCAAACAGCTCGACGGAACTGGCAAGGCTTCAGTCGCCTGTGGCGGTCCGTTTCGAGATGACTCTGGTAAAACCCGATGGTCAATCTTTTGGTATTTGATTTTCCCAACAAGAGTATTTTATTGCTGGTTATTTTTCCATATATATATATATAGAATATATATATATATATACATAGATTATATATATAGCCTTATATATATATCCTTTTATAGCATGATATAGCAACAAACTACCCAGCATTAGTTTCTAGCTCTCCCAGCTTGGGAATGAACCATTCACCAGCTGGATGGATAAGGCTCTCAGGGGTCCAAGTGCTACCGTGACTCCATGACCCAAAAAAAAATGACAACAACTTTCAAACAGACTCAAACAACATCATAAATAGTATAATTAATGATGATTAATGGTGATTAATGGTGATTAATGGTGATTAATGATGATCTAATGGTGATTATATAATGGTGATTAATGGGGATTTAATGATGCTTAATGATGATTAATGATGTGAATTATAGTATATATTAGTATATACTATATCTGGTTGGTGGTTTTAACCATCTTGAAAAATATGAAAGTCAATGGGCAGGATGACATCCCATATATGAAATGGAAAATAGAACATGTTCCAAACCACCAACCAGATTATATAAGAGGTTCTGTCATGTTCTGTCCTAGTTTTTTCATAATTCACGAATAGACCTGTAGATCATGCCAGTAGCATCACTCTCGTAGAGCCACTGCTGGGAATTGGCATGAATTTGATACTCCCAGCATTCCCCCTTATCAAAGCCTGTTAAAACATGTTCACATGTAGGTGGAAAAATTGCAGCTTGTTTTCTTGCCCGACGACTCTGCCTCAATGCTCCAGCTGCTGCAATCATGCAACCTCCCCCAAACTCTACTTGATTTTGTCTTAAATATCTTAAACTAGTTAACATCCACCCAACTTTGATGGCTAATTGACCTTGTCGATTCTAAAATTTGCCGTTTTTCTGGCGGCTGTCCCCATTGATCAACACGATGGCCTCTCCACGGCTGAATGCACAGGCGTCTTCTTGCAGACGCTCCGGATGTAGGAAGCTCAACAAATGCTGCAAGTCTTCGACAGCAGTGAGGGCCCAGGACTCACCAGAGCCTAAGAAAAGTGGCCAGGAATCAGGGAAGAGACAGGAATTAGGAATCCATGAAATGTGGGGCTGGATTTTTCAATGTGGGGCAAATTTTGGGGCTTCAAAGATCAGCGAATGAGCCAACCATTTGGCGTCTGCAAACCAGTTGCGTCTGTCATGCTGTTCTCGAAGATTTGCCTTGGTGCAGTCTCCAAAGTGGAAGGAAAAGACATGATGATTTGATCCTGGCTGGTGACAACATGTGACAACCAAGTCTCTAAGGTTAACCGTGGATTAGATGGCCAAGAATAATCAAGAAACGAGAAGCAACTTGGCAATCAGATTCTCATCTTAGATGATTCATGATCTTCGAAAACTGGAGACGTGGATTGTCATATAAGTCATCTTGGAATCGCTCAGATAGATCGGTCACAACTTCGCACCAAAGTACTTGCTTGGCCAAAGCCAACAGCCGCTGCTCCGAATCTTTCAGCTGCCACAGCATGTCCTGGATCCAGCTGTCGCAACATGTGGACACTACGAATCTCAGCCCACGCAACATCTTTGGTCTCTGCTTCGCCATCTGTTACAGTGTAGCAATGTATACCATCTGTAATTTTTATGTTGATACTACCTTTTTTTCACAAAAAATGTCTATCTTGGTGAATGACACCTGCAATTTTTGCCCCTTTGGGAGTGAGCTCTGTTTATCTGGCTGTCAGCTCCGTGGGAAATCCCTGGGAAAATCCCTGGGAAATCTGGTGGATGGCCGCTGGCCTGAAGGTCTTGCCGTGACTGTTCTCGCAGCTCTTGCGCTTGGTGTTCAGACTCAACCAAATCCTTGGCAAAAGATAGGCCGTAGATCAACCGGAGGCAAAAACATGCAATGTATATGCCTAGACCTAGACCCTCACCGCATACAAAGTGTGTGAAAGTATTAAGATTAGGAGGTAACACATATACCAATACATATACAATACAATATTATATATATATATATATATATATGATGTGATAAAGTGATGATGAACTATATATTTCTATCATGTTGTATCCCAAGTACCATATCCCATTTTAGTTTGATAGGTGTTCCCCCATTTTTTAAGGCTGCATTGATTCAACAACTCACCAACTCACGATGAATCTAGTCGCATCGTTACGGGTATCCGTAATGTATCTATAGCAAGATATCAAAGTCATAAGGTCTCCCATTGTGTCTCTAAAGTGCTCATTACCCTCTGGTAAACTAACACTTTGCGAACTGGAAAATGGCCATTGAAATAGTGGATTTACCCATGAAAAATTGTGATTGTCCATAGTTTTTTCTAAGTTTACCAGAGGATATCCCACATAGATTCCTGTTGAATTGTGAATAAGTCCGACTAGCCATGTTAGATTACCAAAGGGCTACTTCATTTTTCCATTTTAAGCGCTGGTCACAAGATGGTGGGTTCAATTTGGTCATCCAGGTCATCCATCCCAATGCCACGAAATGATGGGAATCCACACATCAGGGCCTGGTGATATGTCGCCGCTTTTTTATTTAGCCATCCAGTGAATCACTATCCCATAAAAAATATCTCTGATTGTTGATGGTTAAGCCCCAATTTTTGTGGGCAAATCATCCAATTTGATCATCCAATTTCATCCAATAGTTGGTTATATATTGCATTAAATCTCCATGACTGTCCCATTTTCAACCAACATTTCTACCAACTTGACCATGGCACATCTGTTTTACGACATTAATCGACCCCAAAAAAAACATCCAACTTCCACCACTTCCCATCCCTGCAACATGGTGCTGCGCGCAATTAGAAGTTGCTTTATAACCCCACTAACTAGTTTGACATATCTATCATAGAAATAACACAAGGTAAACCCAATGCCATAAACCTGCCATTTGGCGATGCTTTATGCAACTCATTTATGGTGATTTTGGGGATGGTTTACTTTTTGTTTGCTCCCCACTGATAAGTTCCTTTATAATTGACTATGTATATATATATACAATGTATATCAAACCACAAGTCCTAGTTATTAGACCACATGTTGGTTAATTATTATTATATAATAATATAATACCTATGTATATATATAATTATATATATATCATACCACAAGTCCACAATATACATGGTGGTGTCCTGAAATATTGCAATACCCCCAGTTCTCATCGGAAGCCACGCCACAGCTTTGGCCCGTGCCAGCTCCATGCGAAGCCGCGTGGTTTCATTCGGCGCTGCCTGGCGAAACTCGTTATATTTTTCCGGACATCGCCGGTTTCCCCCAAAACACAGGAGAATTGGTAATTCATGGCAGGATCTAACATTAATATACATTAACATACATTATATTAGTTATGTAACATATAGAATCAAGTAGTGAATGTTAACTAATGTCAACTAATGAAAGAGATTTTTTTTATCAGGATTAAATTCTATGAGTATGTCTACTAATGTAATAAACATGGACTTCGCTTTTTTTCAGAAACACCATTTTTTTACCAGAAAAAAAAACATCGGAGCTCAACTGGAGACTTGGGATCCAATTATCCAACTCATCATGATCAATGGGAGATCTTCAGGATCCAACAGATGGAGGTATGTAAACGTACCATATAATCAAGCCCATATTTTGTGGGGATATTCCCTGAAATTTAGGCCTCAAAAATAGGCCTAAAAAATATGGTAGGTACCTCCAATTTAGGATCATGAAATGGCCATTGACATCATGATTAGTTACTGTTACCTGGCTATGACTAACAGTTCGCCATGGTATAGATGGCCCAGTAGAAATAGAGGTTTACCGAACTTAAAAATGGTGGATCTTTCCATGGCTATGTTAAGAACCAGATGGTATATATTGTATAATTAGTTTTATGACCCCGTGTAGAACAGAGAAAGTGGATTTTAGCAAAAAAATAAAAAAACAAAAACAGAATCACCAAAAAAACAAATCGACAGGAAGAAACAGAAAAAAAACAAGAAAAAAAACAAAAAAAAACAAAAAAAAAAATCAAAAAAAAACAAAACTGCGGAAAATGCAGGTTTTGATTTT
>Ga0126342_10016233_pt1 | contig 12998 bp, 8 predicted proteins | sample Cyp1metagenome_FD_92528 | JGI IMG/M metagenome (GOLD analysis project Ga0126342, IMG submission 92528) | Coral microbial communities from Lord Howe Island, Old Settlement Bay, Australia - Cyphastrea 1 metagenome | ecosystem: Host-associated > Invertebrates > Cnidaria > Coral ... | reverse complement strand
CACGATCGCACCTCTGCACCTGCACAATCGCACCTCTGCACCGCATCATTGTACACTAGCACCGCCCTTCCACGATAGCAAGCACAAGAACATATGCTTTTCATGGCTTTCAAATTTAGATAAATATATTGTATACTTTTTTGTTTGCATGCGGCAGCAATGGTTCAGTTTTCTCGTATCCCTGCCTGCAGCTGAGCTTTCTCGTCCAAACTGGCCTGTTGGGTTGCGCAGATGATTCCCAGTCTTTCCTTCACTTGTAGTGCAATCACAAGGAGTGTTGGTGAAGGCCCCTTATGGTGCACAGTGGATTGCAACAATAAACTCCAAATGCATCCGAAAGAAAGGCTCCGTGAGTCTCCACCATGGCTCTGTGCGGAATAAGAATCTAGCATGAATATGTTTGGACAACACTTGCTTGCAAGAAGATAAAGCGTTTATGACATTGTATTCTATGACCGGCAAATTTTCGTATCTTGTTGGCCACAACTTCAATGCTCCCAAAAGAATCATTCTCGCCCAACATGATCCGCACATGCTAGCTGGTTGATGAACCCATTCTGATACCCGCCACCTCCCTCTCATCGAGATCTCTTTGCCTTTCTCGGCTGGCCTGGTCATTGGCTTGCTTTTCTGTTCAGTTTTCTATTTCGCAAGTTTTGCCTTTTGCTTGAGAAAGAACCAGCAAAGAAAATTCTATGGACTGGTTTAGTGGTGGGAGGACTGCCAAACTTTAATCTTCTGAATCATAACGTCCGCTCTGCCAGCAAGTTCCAATGGGGAAAACAATTGTGGATCACATGCGATCAAACAAACTTCCCCACCTCATGGCACTCTGTCTCCAAATGCCTGCAATGAAATGAAGTCGCAAATGAAATTGAAAAAGAATCCGAAGACTACAACGTTTTCCTTGAATGAAATGATGAATTCGGCAAGACATAGTCTACCTTGACGTTCTCAACGACATTTCCTCTCGGTCATTAGTACATACCCCTTCGTGGGGACTTGGTGCTTTACAAAACTTGTGGCAGCCCCCACCTGGACTGCCGCATGCCCTCCCGGAGGTTGCGCTCCACATTGGTCACATCCTCCTCTCGAGCTGCGACAGCCGCCTCGCGTTCCTGAAGGCTCTGTTCTCGCTTGGATGCTAGCTGCACTCGCTCTACAAGAGCCTGGCGGCATGGGTAAGCACAATGTTTTCTAACTGCATTGCATGAGGCACCTATATCATATATCGTTGAAGCTCCAAGTTGTGAGTACCAGTCAGAACTCCAGGACTAAAGCTACTTAGATTGCAAATGGATGATCCAGCTGCCACTGAACTTACCGGCTGATGGCTGATATTGGTCGTCTGACACTTGTACAACATCTATCTACGCAGTTCCACCTCTTCTCGTTGAGAAAGTCTCAGCTCCGCTGCTTCCTCTGCTACCGCATCCTCCAGTATGGAGAAAAATTGAATATGATCGACCCATGACCCATGTTTGGCAATGTTCATCCATTTTAATTCAATTTCAAACCCACCTGTATACTTGTTGTGTTCGGGTCTGATCATTTCCTGTCTCATGTGTCAACAGCCATCCAGTCTCCAGCGGCTCCAGTCTCCTTACTCGCAAGTTGTTCTTCTCGCTGGCGAAGCTCAGCCTGGACTTTCAGAAACTGAAAGTTCTAGGGTTGAATTCAATATAGCCTAGCTGCTCCCTCTCTCATTCCCTCCCTCCCTCCCTCCCTCCCTCCCTCCTTCCCTCCCTCCCTCCCTCTCTCTCTCTCTCTCTCTCTCTCATGTGGAAACAATCGCGGATGCGCTGCTAGAGATCCCGAACTGGCCAAAGGCATCAAGAGTTTTGGGACTCCAGGAACTACAATTAGCCCTTCAAGCTGAGGAGCGTCTCGGGCTGCAATAGCGTCACGCTGTTGTTGCAGATCTCTCCTGACATGGGAAAACAAAGGAAAAAGTCACTCATCTTTCCGTGCTTTCAAAGCAAATCTGTTTTGTTCAGAGACCATGAGATCTCCGGCAGCTCCAGGCGGATAAGAAAGTTGTTGATGGCTTTGGTATCTAGGTCATTCCTTTACTCTTCCAGCAGACATGTCCACAAAACCGCCAGCACGGACCTGACGGTGAGAAGCTCCTGCTCTTGGGAAGCCAGCCCCTGACATACATAAAGACTCTCAAAGGAAAGCCACATCATACATCATACAATATGTATATTACAGTCAGAAGATATCAGAAGCAATCATAGCCCCTACTATGTAGTACCCACCAAGACTTCAACTGTGGCACTTTCAGGGCTTGTCTTGCTAGATTGCAAAACACCCAGGTTTCTATCGAACGGAGAGCTTCCCGCGGCAGCATAGGGCTGTGCTCGTGTTGCGCCTTGCGCTGCTCCTCAAGCAAAGCCTCCGCCCTTTGGATCAGACGATTCCTTTCGGCCAGGGCCTGGCAGGTTGTGCCAATGTGTTGTGTTTCCGACTAGCAAAGGTGGGAGGATGTGAGAGGCATGGATACTACCAGCCTTGTGGACAAAGGCAGCTTCTGCACTTCCAAAGCTGTTTGGGATGCTCATTTGCAGCCAAAGTGGAAGGTATGCCACTTAAGACCACCAGTTTTCACTCCCAACATGTAGGATCCACCAGTCATTGTCGTCGCTTCTCTGATCAAGTGTCACCAAGAATGAACCACCCCACGAACCAAAGTCTCTGCAAACTCATGAAAATCAGTTTACTGCATCTACTCGCGAAATCTCTGCCTCTTCTGCTTCTTCGTTTCGAAGTCGGGCCTTGAACATTGCGCCAACCCAACTCATCCAGGATTTCAGAGGTGTCCTTCCACTTGTCCCCTACCAAATCAATCACTACATTGTCCCTACATGTCCCTACATCTCGCTACATCAACCTGTCATCCACCTGGGTTCAACCTGTGGCACCCAGGGGCACCCAGGGGCACCCAGGGGCACCCAGGGGTACCCAGGGGCACCCAGGGGCACCTTCTGCATCTCATCCGCCGTGGCTTGGTACGACTGCTGTTCCTCCCGGAGCAGCTGCTGCTTTTCCAACAGCGCCTGCTCCTGATTCCACAGTGGTGCACATTACGACATGGTACCAATGGCATGTCATGGAGGTTGCATGGATTATCTATACATATACGAATCATATGGCTATGAGTCAAAACCCTGGTACCTAGTGAACCCCAAAATAGCTGGTAAATGGATGTTCATCCCACTAAAAATGTATCTATAGGTATTGACCCATACCCATATATGCGTATGGGGTCGATACCCGGGTTATCTGATTACCTGGTAAACATCCAAATGGATCCAAATGGTTGGCTTTTTCGGATGTTCATCCCCCTGAAAGATGGTCCCATGCCATCCAGGTATTGGATCATCTCCCTGTGGGTACACCGAGGTCACTGAAGACTGCTGGCACTTGCTCGTGACCCTGCTAAAAGCGCACCAAATTGTGGGTGCAAAATATCTGGTTCACCAAGTTGAAACACTGTAGATAAAATTGATTGATCATGCAGTCCTTCGCAGACAGCTGATCAACCTTCCTCAGTCCAAAATCAAACTCTTCAGAGGGGTTCTTTTCAGACAAATCAAACACTGATTAATCCAGATTTGCAACCCAACAGCGAAATGGGTTCCAGGTTGCAAGGTTCCGTTCCAGATTTTGGGCTTGGTAACCAAACAATGCACCGCTCCCAGACCCAGGGATTGAAACCCAACAAGCACGGCTGTTGGGAATTTACAGGGTCCAGGACAAGGACCAAACTACCCAGCTCACATTCTCAAACGAAGCCCTGTCTGACTGAGTTTGGAGTGACACCTGAGCACCTGACTCCTGCAGCTCCTGCGACCATGTCACAATGTTCAACCCAAAGACTCTCAGTGTTAGGGTCCAATGTTCAACAGTTCCAGCTTCGAACTCACAATCAGGAGCTCAAGTTTCTAATTCTATTCCAATAATCAATAATATTAAAGAATCATCATGTTTCTATACAAAAATCCTGCCCAATATCATCAGAAAGCATCCTTTTCTAAATCTTTCTGAGTAGCTGTTGGGACCCCAACAAGACGGACCCCAACAAGACGTCCTTCTCGGACTGCTGCACCCTGGCATTTTGCAGCTTGAACTGCTCGCGAAGGTGCGCCATCTCCTCCCGGTTGCGCAGGTCATGAGAAATGTGTTGGTCACGCAACAGACGCCTATGGGTCAAGACCTGGTACCCCAGTGAACAAAATAGTGGGTAAATGGATGTTCATTCCCCCAATTATGGAAATGATGGGTTTTGACCCATCCCCATATTCTGACTCTGAACGCGTTCTATGAACGTGCAAGGTTCGTTTCTTTTTCCTGCAAACCGAACTTGGAGGAGGCTGGACTCTACCGTAGTGCAACAATGGTATACAGGTATACAGGAAAAGGAATATGTCACCGATCACATTTATCAAATTGCTCAACCATAAAAAAGTGCATGTCTTGAACCGTTTGACCAGCCTTGGATACCTGGTGAGATTGCTCTCTGCAAGTTTCCAACGCCTCAAGTGCATGTCAATCCCGCACAGTTTGCCAGATATCCCCGTCTGTTCAACTTAACTCTTGATAGCAATTGAAACGGCTGGTGCAGAGTGCGAGCTCAAAAAGAATTCCCTAGATCCAATCATCCTTGACTGATCATGAACACCTTAGACCACGTATCGTTTATATAAATGTCGCTATAGGTGGAACAACTCAGAAGGCAGAAGCGGTTCCAAAATTGCCGCACCTTCTGTTGGACCTCTTGCTCTTCCTTCGTCTGTTTTGCCTTCGTGGCTCCACACTAAGTTCTGGTCCAAACTCAATCTGGGTATGGGGCAAAGGGTCAAACCTATCCCAGTGCCATGGTGAACCCTTAGCATAGCTGGTTGCTGTGGATGTTCCTTTTTTATTATTTTTTTTAGAAAAATGGTGTTATAGGTTTTGACCCATCTCCATCTCTGGTATTCCAGCTGAGCATGTTTGGGGCGCCTGTACCTGGAGCCTTCGTTGCCAACAGCGCACAGATTGTTGGAAGTCTGCTTGTTGTTGTGCCAGGGCCTGGAAATGCAAAAGCGAAGCCATTTTGGCTGCTGTCATGGACCCTGAAGAGAAAGACATGTATGATTCCAATTGAATAAGATTGGATGACATTGGTATGTCTAAAGAGAACGTGGATTCCAAGTTGTCCAGGCATTGTCTGGTCCAGTTTTGTTTCTGTGCATAGTTCACGCATTCATCTGGGAATTGCAAGTTTAATCCATCTTGGCAGATAGAAAGCTGCAGACTAAAGACATGTGCCGCTCCTCCGCCCTCTTTGTCTTGGCAACAGCCTCGTGCATTTGCAGGAGGTCCTCCATTTGCAAACATGTTGCTCGACTTTGCTACTGCATCGGTGTTGCAATAAAAAAATCTGAACACCTGGTTCATTGGGTTTTTGGCGGGACCTTTCCCTGTCTTCATTCTCTTTGCTTTCTCAGTGTCCAAAGCTCGGTGCTGGAACAGCATATGACAGCACTTTACTAAAGTACCTCAAGACTTCAGGCCATCTACTTTCAAGAAAGTCAGGCTCCTCGATATGCTGTCTGACTTCCAAGTCCGCCTGAGACACCCCAGCATCAGGACCGAAATGGTTCTATGTGCATACCACCAAATGGAATGAGACAACTACGGCATCTTAATTGTCCACATGTTGAGCTAAGCCCAAAACAAAGACTTGAAAACCACTCAGATTCATCAGTTGATAATCTCAACTCGGCAACCGAGTACAAACGGTCGCCAAACTATGTGCCAAAGAGGATGTTGCAAACCTGTTTCAGGCCTTGTCAATGAAGATGAGGCCTTCTGGTACATCTTCTGGATTGGCCCCTGCCAATCAACCACGATATGAGAGATAGTGCCTACCAAACAAAATATTTGCTTCCCTGTCATTCAAGTCCGTCATCTCGGAACACACGAAGCATGGTGCAAACACTATATATATATACATCAGGTACACACAACAATGGAGCTATGTTGTACATGACTATATATGGTGTGATGGTTGACTCTTTGTACATGCACGCTTCGTCCTATGGTATGGCCAAATGTTTTGTCTGAAGATAGGAAAACCCTAAATCCAATTGTTCACCATCATTTATCAGTTTACCTATCAAAACTGCCACAATCTGGCAGGATCCCTTCCGTTTCCAGACACACCCACACATCAAACGTTGTTTGGAATATATTGGAATTATCCCATTATATGACGATAACATCAGGGTATCATTGAATATGACGATAACATCAGGGTATCATTGAACACCCATGATGTCAATGGCCATTTCGGAAACCCAAATTGAAGGTACCTACTACATATTATAAGGCCTAGGTAATGGCCATGCAAGGGAATATCCCAAGAAAATATGGCCTCATATGGTTTAGTATCTCTACTTTAGGGTCCTGATATTCCCATTATATATACTGTTGTCAAATAACCCATTCATTATATTCCAATATATTCCCATTGTGTGTGTGTATGTGCACGGCGGGTTCGCCATCGGTAAACAATGGGGTGGGGTGGGGTGGGCCTGGGGTGGGGTGAGGTGGGCTAATAACGTTCAAGTGGTACGGGTGGTGCACAAATGTGATGCAACGCTACAGGATGTTCGCTTGTACTTGCGCATGTACGTGGTACTACGCTGAATATGTCTTACGTCGCAAAGGGGGTTGGGGTGGGGTGAGGTGAAGTGCTAAAATTGGTACCTCGTAACTGTTTCAGAAAACCAGTTGCAAGATGCTTCGGGGCTTAGGAATCAAAAAAGCCAGAAGCTGTCAGTTGTCAAGTTACACCAGATTTCTCATTTTAAGCCGACGGCGAACCCACCGTCTTGTGCGTTTACATATACATGTATATATATTCAATAACATATTATAATATAACATACATTCCCATTGTGGTTTGCTAATATCTCGTATGTCTGTAAATCATCACTCGCCTTCTCCGTAGTACCGCACAGACTTCAGGATTCTGCCCACAACCTCCGCAACGGAGAGCTCCAGCCAGAGTGGTGAAGGGCGTGTCTGAAAATGGTGTTTCAATCATTTTCAATCATTCAAAATGTTGCTTTAATGATTAGGATGCTAATTGGGTATTAATGGGCTATCAATGGGATATAAATGGGAATATACTGATATACTGTATGTGACAAACGATACCCAATTTGGATGTGTCTGAAAATGGGCGCTATACTGAAAATTGCCATTGAAGTAGGGAAAATGATGATAAGCCATGGGATGGAATGGGGTAACCCTATTTTCAGACAAACCCAGAATGCTTCAGACAGGTGGAAAGGAGTGTTGCGGGTTTTGTGGAGCCTCATCGTGGTGTTGAAGCAAAGCGCGGCGCAGATCAGGGTGCGTGGACATGTCGTCAAGAATTCACGAATGAATTCTGCAATGTTTGTATCGTGCTGAAAAACTCAAGGCCCGCCAAGTGGTTCACTGCAAATTCCTTGACAAAAATGATGTGAAATCTATTACAGTATATGGAATGATCTCGTCACCACATGAGTGTTAGGCCATTCAAAGGCAATGTGGAACAGAATTGCTTTGACTCCACGCACATCTGCAAGGTTGCTCAATTGATAGTTATCCATGTTCTTGATTGTCTCCAATTGGACTGACATGATTTTGCTGAATCAGCCAAAAAGGCGGCGCACCATGCCATACAGCGCATGAACCATACTGCCAGTAAGTATGCAAATGATCGGTGCAAGAAGGAAATGGTCGCCTCAAACAACTTCAGGAAGCATGGCATCAGAAACTTGTCAAGCAAGTCTTCCATTGACAAAGGGTTGTTGAACGCTCTTAGCGACGCCACACACAGGAGCAAAAAAATGGTTGAGACTCGTCCGGCACATTGCAGGCAGGCGCGAAGATTGAAATGGGTACTGGATTGATAGCATGGTTTGCAAGAGAAATATTGCACTGAGTCTTTCCCAAATGAGAAGCATGAGGCCAATCACTGTATCAATGACCTGAATGATCAAATGATTTAGCAAAAACGAAATTTACCCGCTGTCGGACGAGTGGCCAGGAGGCAAGCTGGAAGCATTGTTCTTTGGGATGTCACCCTTTGACTCTGGTTAACCCTTGTGTTTCCAAGTGCTTCCAAACGATCCTCCCAGCCTGGAGGTGCGTGCACGAGCCGCAACAAGAATTGACCAGTCAATTTTTCGGCTGCTCTTGTCGGGTCTATCACGCGCACGTGTTGTGTGAGAGGAGTTTGGGAGAATTCACGCAACAGTGATCTGCCAACTGCGGACAAAACCAAAGTCATCAAGTGCTCCTGAAAATCAAGTTAAATAAAATGATGCCAATTGAATCATCTCAACGATGAAAGATTTTGTGCAGGCTGCAAGCCACTCCCGCATTAAGAATAGAATTTAGATTTGGGTCTGACGCACCCTTTTAGTGCACAGCAGTCTTGCACACGCCAACGATCAGGCGCAAACATTGAAAATTGTTGAAACTGGTCCCACTGAGATAAGGCCAATTTCAACTGTCGCCAGCACCAACGTCAAAGACACACAAAAATTTGGCGATTTTGGAGCCTTCAAGCCGGGTGCCTAAGTGCCTGGCTTCAAGCAAACGCCTGAGTTGCTTCACTGGACTGGATTGGAAAGGCGATGGAAAACACAGCAAGTTTTCATCCTCTTCTGATACTTGTTCTCGGTTCTCGGGTCGCACAAATCCATCTGAAGCCACCAAGCGCTTGTCAAACAGCGCATTCCAAGCTTCGCTGCTCGAAGTTGGCAGGCTCAATCCCAAGAAGCTGCGGATTTGGGCCAAAGAGTTGCGCTGGGTGTCGTAAGGCAACCAGCGAAAACCTTGGTTCTCGATGCATCTTCAAGGACCTAAAATTGTGAGTCCCCTTGGAAACCATTTGGTATACTTGGCTAGTCTACTTGCTAGCAGCGTATTGATCAGCTTAGGAACCTCGACGGCCAAAGGCACAGGCACACTGCTTGCTAGTGTTTGGTATGCCCAAATGCGAGGCACGATCAGACAGAGTTGTGCACAATCTCCTTCCTGCAGGAAAGAAACCAAAAAAATGCGATAGAAAAAGTTTGGCAAATGAAGAAACTTTCATCAAAGCACAACAAGCCATTGGCAAGTCTGGTCCTTCCGGAAAGTTCTGGCAACTGCCTCCGCCTCGAAGTTTGAGATCACAACTTGCTTCGCTCGGCCTGGCGGGAAGCAACAGCGCTTTGACAAAAACAATAAAAATCAAGAGCGACTAGAGGAGAAGACCCTGAAGACCGTGCACAGCACATACAGCGAATCATTTCTATCATACACTGATAAAGGGCCTTGGAGAAGCCAAACCACAGGTCTGAGATAGTGGTCTGTGTGGCCTTTGTCCGCGACCGTCTTGACAAAATCCGGCGTCACACAAAGCTCCACTGACCAACTCGCAAGGTGCCCAAAGGTTGTCTGCTGAACGGCGCTATCCAGCGACAAAAACGTCTCCTCTGTATGGCCCAAGAAGGCCAGCTCTACTAGCCCACGTGAAAGCTTCGGTGCGGCTGGCACGGCTGCTGCAGGTCGTTCAACTTGCGTTTCCTCTTCTTGCTCCGCCTCCAACTCACGCTCCTGCTCTTCGTGAAGCAAGCTGGCGGCACAAAGGACATTGGCTCCAAGCTCCTCCACGTGATCCATGATCTTGCAGATGTCCTCAGCTACAGCAATTGGGCAATCCAAGCATTGCTGGCGTTGCTGGTACATTGCCTCTACCACTGTTGGAATAGGTTCTTGAACGCGCCCGTGGCCATACATTTCAGCCAATGCGATCACCTCCCTCTGTGCACATGCATCTGCAAGCAAGCCGAGCTCATCTGCATCCTGATAGTTGAACCTTTCGTAAGCTCGCTTCTTGCAAAATTGAGTCATGCCTTGAGATGCCCAGTAAGGGAGTTTCTCAGCAGTTGACTTTGCAGTGTTGGCCAAGCACCATGAAAGAATCGCTGGCAAATGATGCAGTTTCCCGCGACTTGCAAGAGTGCCTTTGCTTCTTGGTACGACAGTCCCCGAGCTTGGTGGACGGCAGGCTTTGATTTGTCGGTCAACCTCATCGGACGCATAGAAGCACACCTTGGGTCACGAGTGCTTGCTGCTTCAAAAATAAAGTTTTCAGTGGCAAGTGGGATCAGCAACCACGATTACATCAAAAGTCACAGACATGACATAACCTGCGATTGAACATGGATCCCGCCACAGCACCATAGAAAAGCAAAAGCAAAACAGGGCACATTGACATGCAAACCCACATATGACACCTGAAACAGCAGCAGGGCAACATTTTGAGGGGCGGCATCGTAAGCAGAAGCAAGCACCTGCCACAATGTCAAATCTTGTCTTGCCATTGGGTCATCACAAGGAAACTTTGCAGATACTAGGATCAACTAAGCTGGCCAGTATAATTTGTTTAGATATCATCATTAGTTAGTCTGCATAATTATTGTGTTCACAAGCGGTCTATCCATGCAGAGGCACTGAGTGTCCATTCCCAAGAAGACGCATCCGCATGCAGGTTTGAACGAGCTTGTCCTTCTGCATTCCCCGCCCCAACGTCACAGCTGCACGTGTTCCTGCACTAAGGCGAAAGTCTGATCCACCAGTGTGAATATCATCCAAGTAGATCAGGCATTTCTGCAAGTTTGTTTCGTAGGGAGACAAGGCCAAGGGCGTAACCAAACCAGCTTTGTTCACGACAAGCATCCGGTTGCCTGCACCGAAATAAACCACTGCCTCCATGTCGTTTCGACTGCCTAGCCATTTCTGTGCCAACTCTTCGTTCGTCATGTCAGTGGCCCATGCGCCAGAATCAAGCACGACATTGATTGGACTGCTACTCTTGTAAATCCCTGCGAGGAGACTGGCGCCATTGGCAGCTGCACTAGGAGGAAGCGAAAAATATGCATCATTCTCCTGCCATGTGGAAAAAACATGTACATCCCAAAAATCGCAATAGATCCAATTCAATACAACAAAATCTCTGACATCATCCCGCTTCAATGAGCTCTTGGTGGCCTCTGCTTAAAGGTCTGGGGGTTGTGGCACGAGCCTTCTTTGCCAACCCACAATAAACCAAACACACCTTTGGAAGCAAGTTCGATTATCAAAGGAAAAATACCGCCAGCACCGGACCCACACCCTGTGATTCCTGCCTCCTGCAGCAGGTTTCTCAGAACAATTCCATTTGTGTGATTCAAATCTCGCAAATTCTTCTGGGAAATTGTGAGCGGAAGCAAAAGGCTTGCATCATCCGTGCCAGAAAAGCCAGTGGTCACATGATCTGCCCTGCACAAATCCCACGCTGTAGAGACGAGCTTTTGATCAAAGCATTTGGCCTCCAGCGGAAACACAATTTGATCAAGCCAAAAATCCACAACACGTCGGTGTTTGCGGATTTTCTTGACCATTTCCCTCACAAGCTTGGGGTCTGCAAGATTGATGCCCGACCATAGGCGCAATTCACTTGGCATATCATCTCCCATTTCAGAGGTCCACTCTTCATAGATCGCCGCTGCCTGGTCTTGAGTCTTCTGCGCAAGCTTGTCCAAAACCTCCTTGACGTAAGCCTCTTCCAGTCCCCCTCGATAGTATGTGAGGTATGTCAAGAGGATAGCCACATCAGGGTGGCCAAACTCTGTGCGCTCTGCAGCAACGTCCTTGGCTCTGTAGGGGACTGCATAACGACAAGCTGCTGTGGAGTGCACTCCATACTCAACTCGATATCGCTTAGTGAGCGCCAGCAGGAGAACCTCATTGCTCAACAAACCTCGAAGCAGGTAGGCCAAGGGCTGGATCTCTGCTGGCAGCTGAAGCCATGGTTCATCATGCAACTCTGCCAGCAGCACAGACCTTTCAAAGGACACACGTTCATCTGCACGAAGCCGCACAGATATCTGGTGGGCTCCATTGAGGAAATCATCCACAATCAATTTGCACAGGTGCTGGTAGCAACTTGCTTGAGTCGTGGAAGCGTCTGTTGCACCCGACGTCAGCCGTAAACTTTCGGGAAACTCGTACTCAACACCACCAGGCTCAAGCAAAATGGCATTGGTTTGGAAGGTTTCTGCAAGGGTAGCAGCGTGCTTGGCGACAGAGGCCAGAACGCAAGCCGCAACCCGCCATCTCAAACTCCCTCCGTCAACCTCTCTGCAATTTCCCAATGTATAGATGAGTTGATACTTGGCGTGAAAGATGTCGTCTGATTCATCCACGATGTCTCTGGCCCTTTTCAAATCTTCTAGTAGAAGGTGTAGCTCTCGGCTAGCCTCTTCATCACCTTTCCAAGCAAGCTCAATGGCCTTGTTCTCCAAAGACAGCCTGTGCTCTGGCACTGTGACCACGACATGACCACCTGCGACAGAATCACCCAAAAGACTGGATTCCCAGCCGCCACAACAACGAAGCAAAAAAACAGCTGCCTGCTCGAATCTTCTCCACGTATCTCCTCATCCTCTGGGCAGCCACCTCGCCAAGTCGAGATGCACAACATGACTCCCCCTGTGCACGTGTTTAAAGTCATTTCTCAACGCAGTCTTTCAAGCAAACGTCGGTAGACCTGTGTCCCTAAATTGCTGCTGTCAAAAATATGTCATGCCCCAGCCTTGTCGATGTGAAGGTCACGGCGGCAATACAAAGGGTAGATCTTCTTCCCAAGCAAGCCACCCAGCCTCAGACAAATTCGATTTTTTGGCAGCAATCTCCAGAACCAAGACCATGCAGCTGCACCAATAGATTGCTCGGCATAGCAGAAAAAATATTCGTATACAAGGCGCTCCCAAATTCACACTCAAGACTCCTGCTTGACCCTTTGCGCACATGCCGCTGGTGGGCCAATGGACATGACAACTGTCAGTAAGAGGCCGCGTTCGAAACCGTTTTTTCTCAAGGGGGGGAGGGGGAGGTAATCTTATTTGCCTAGAAGGAGT
>Ga0126342_10016232_pt1 | contig 12999 bp, 13 predicted proteins | sample Cyp1metagenome_FD_92528 | JGI IMG/M metagenome (GOLD analysis project Ga0126342, IMG submission 92528) | Coral microbial communities from Lord Howe Island, Old Settlement Bay, Australia - Cyphastrea 1 metagenome | ecosystem: Host-associated > Invertebrates > Cnidaria > Coral ... | reverse complement strand
AGAATATCTCAAGATGATGTAGGGTGTCTTGGAAGCGCATGCAGTAGATATGAGTCGATGAACCACTCAGACTGCAGGAAAATTGTACCGAAGTCAGGCGGAGATACCTATATATATATATATGTACATATATACATAATATACATACACGTACACACACATATATATATACATACATATACGTATATTATAGGTATATTATACCTGTATTATATGTATATTATGATTATAATGTACATTTTTTTTAAAACATTTATTTCTACATGTATATTTACATTGTACAAATATCATGCTTACACAATCTTTATATACGCATGTTACATTCATATTTTTTCATAGTGATATTACATTGCATTTTATTTCATCACATTGCTACATTATGTTGCATAACCTTATATTGTATTGTATATTGTTGTATTAGTTGCATTGTTTTATATTGTATGAAATTCTATTTTATCTCGTATTGTCTTATATTCTATCATTATGTTATATCATATATGTGCCATACGGCCCGAGGAAAATTGCCCCAACGGCTTCGTCTATGAAGCACCGTTGCGGCTGGTGCCTTGGCGCTCAAACAGGCGGCCCCAGGGCCTGTTTTGTGGCGATGGGCATACTAAGATGGGCGAAGTCTCGATTTTTTGGTGTATCTAAGATGGGCCATTTAGCATATTTTAGCACAGGGGATAAAGAAAAAGTGCTTGTAACATTGTAAGTTGTATATAACTTGATTAGGTGGGAAGAGTTATGTATATTAGTTAGTGTTGCATCTGCCGTGGTGTGATGATAGATAACTTTGGAAAGGCTCAGAGTTTAATTCGGACCTGACTTAGTATGGGGCAGTAGTAAAGGTGACTAATGGTGAATCCATTGGCCCGGGGAAATCTGAGCCATAATTCGCTGTAATCAGTGGTGGTAAGGGCTGATCCAGGCCGATGCTAGCAATGGTCGGAAGCTCTGACCAATGGGAATCGCCCAAGAACCTTAAGCAACCACCTTTGGTGGGTCTGTGGATTGAATCTCGAAGATTGATCACTCCATATCAAGATTATCAAGAGTCGCAGGAAATCTGCACAGGCTAATGAAACTGGGACCTTCTGCACTAGGTCACTAGGTCTTCCGAATCTTCCTTCACAAGCCTTTACGACATTATCTCGTAGTAGCTATTGCATTCTGAACCTGGCCCTGTGATGGCGCAGTAACAAGAACATGCAGGTCATGGGGAACACAGGTCACACAAACATCCCTTGCGGAGCACGTCTCATCCAGTTTGAGTCAGTTGCTATGGCCCCATGCTCCTGCAGTGTTCGCGGGCACATGCCTGCTTGTCTCCACGGCTTCAGGCCAGAGCCGTGATGAAGGTGACCACCTTGCACACCATCATCGCCAACACCATCACAATCAGTATCAGTATCCGTGCCAGTTTCAGAATCATCTGAATACTAAGCAAGTGCACTATCAGAAGCAGGATGAGTCTCAAGATCAGAAAACTTTCAGTATCACTGACGGTATCAGTGTCATCATCATCACCATCACCATCACCATCACCATCATCATCATCATCATCATCGTCATCATCACCATGGGCACAGCACCGGGCACTGTCACCCCTCCTGCCACCACACCTCTGGCAACCTCACGGCCATTGTCCTTCTCATGATCATGGACTTGCTGCTGTTGCTGCTGACGATGATGATGGTGGCTGTGATGATCATCAGGTCGAAGTCATTATCTCCAGAAACAGGTCTTGTGCACTTGAGCAAAACATGTTGTTCAGCGCCACGTCATCACCAGCACAACCACAACCACCACTGATTTTCCTCCTTTGTATTGTAGGATCCTTCTTTCTTATCGCAATGTCCATGTTGGCCAATCTTCTCCTCGCGCATCATGCTGATTCTGCAATGCAATTTTTGCCAGATTTGTACCTGCCTGTAAGAACCTTTGGAGGGTGTATCTTCTATGTCTCAGATATTTCTTACTTTGTTTCGTTTTCTGCGTTTGCCCAAGTCCGCCGGCTGTGCGAGCGCAATGGTTGCAAGCCAGGACGCAGAAGTTGCAGCGAACGCTCTGCCAATGGGCAATTGATGCTAGTCCACGTTTGCTGTGACGATCCCTCTGCGCGAAGGAAGGCTTGACAGTCTGCTGATTTTTTGCCCACCTACAGCAGACAGGGATGCCGACGACGATGATGACGATGATGATGATGATGGTGATGATGATGATGATGATGGTGATGGTGATGGTGATGGTGATGATGATGATGGTGATGATTTTGCAATGGGAAACAGCAGCAGCGGCGGCAGCAGCAGCAGCAGCAGAAGCAGTGGCAATGGCAAAGCTGTTGATGCTGGACTTTTTGAGCCGTGCCAGGGTCAGTTTTTTTTTTGAGTCGATGCGACCCTCAATGTATGAATGGAATCCCGTTGTAATGTGCCAAAGCAAACATCTTCGGGACCCGCGCAGAAGACATCGAACCAGACATGCCATGGTCAGTGCTCATGAAACCGCGTTCCGCCAATGAAAGGATTGACAGTAGTGCGCGTTGGGCGCTCGTATGTAGCACGAGACTTGGCTGTTGACAGGTTGGGACAGAGCTAGCATTGCATGTGTGGCCCAACTGGGTTGGAGACATGTTCCTTGAATCCTCACGTTCATCACCCCACTTGCAGATTGGAACTTGCTGGGGGATTGTGGGCACCCTCTTGCTTGTTTTCTCCATGCACATAGCAAATAGCAACGCGCTTCGGCTTTCGCAGCCAAACCCACTTGCACTTTGCCAAGCAACTCAGCTGGGTTGCCCGCAAATAGATTCTTTCACCCAGATGGATGATGTAAAAGGCTTGGGTCCCAGACGGGACGCCAAAACATGAGCCACGCTACATCAGAAATTTTGACATTATTGCTGGCAGGTTGGCATTCAGCTGAGTTCAATATTGGTGGCCACACACACACACCCAGCATAGGGACAAAGAACTCGTTAATTTCTAGAACCAGTGGGCTCCAGCATCCTATCTTTATTTTGACCACAAGTTCAAAACACGTGACTCTGATTCCCGTCACAGTGGTCATGCTTATCGATAGCCTGGCTTCACTAGGCCTGTCTGCACCACCGTGTTCCGCTACGAGGCCGCAGGGGGGTAGGAGAAATAGCAGGCACAGCTCTTGCGACGTAGTAGTCGATTCCTTCGGATGGCTGTGCGATTCCCTGCTGAGTTAGGTATTCCTCTGGGTTGGCCCGGTGGTAGGATGCCTGCCGTCTCACGTGTAGACATGCTGCAGACATGATGTGCTGTCGGGCGAGGCATGATGTGTGAACAAGAGGACATGACGAGCCGCTGCATGATGGTGTGAGCATGTGTGAACCCAAACAACGTTTCGAGATCGAAAAAGTGAACACCTGGCCCTATGTGCCGATTGCCTCTGGCTTGTTTGTTCGATGCGCTCGGCCTCCAGTGGCCCGCTGGGAACCGCGTTGAATTGAGACGATGGTCGGTCCTGTTATTGGCCTTCTGTAGCCATCGGGCCATCAGCCTCAGCCACGAAGACAGATCGTCATCATGGTTTGTGAGCTTTTGGGACATCTGAGAAGGTTTGTGACGTCTTTCCGGACCAGTTTGCAATGTGGTGTGTTTTTCCGGCACAAAGCCGCCAAAGTTTGAAGCCTACACTGGAACAGGGCCAGTTTATGCCAGTTTCATGTCTGCAGCTAAAACAATCAAACCAGCAAAAAGTAGCAAGCAACAAGCATCGAACACCAGCCCGCCTGCACATTTTCCACATAGTGACCACAACTCGGCATTGATTGCTGACCGCATCTGCATGGCTAGTTCCAAGAAGGGCCTAGAGATGAACAAGCAGCACCTTATTGACACACACACATATATATATATATTTAAATACATATATAAAAATATGTCTATGTTTTTGATTCAGAGCCATGTGCGGCAAAGTTCCGAGCTTTGACCCTCTTTATTCTGAAGTTCGCGCGTCCTCAATGAGCGTCCATCCCCAGTTGGAAGTGCCAGTTGGAAGTGAATCCACTACAAGCTTGTGAGTAGTTTCTGGGTTTGTATGCCCTTGAGATCCCAGTCGCTGCCGCAATCAGTTTTCTCTAATCTCCGGGGTGCACTGCAAGGAAGCACAAGACAGAGTCTTCATCGCATCTCGCCAAAGATTTGCACAGTCGAACCTCACTCCCAGATTCAATGGACTTTTTTTAGCTCCTGGGGCCTTGCTTTTACAGGAGGCAATATGCAGCAGCACGCTGATCCCCCGCAATGCAAACTATCTTGTACACAGTGTAGTTCAGCTGCGCCTCTTCAAGGTTGTCATAGCGCAAGGTGTAATTGTCATTCAGCTGACCTATGTATTCTTCATTGTGTCGCAGGTGCTTGTTGAGTATGTGCACAGAGTCGTCGCAATTTACTCCTGGCTTACAGTCACAGGCGGCTGCAGGGGAAATTTTGTAGGTGGGACCCCTGAGATGTCATGCGCTCCTGTGTTCTCTCCGAAGGCGGCTGTTGAAGGCGTTAGCATCACAATCAGCACATATTGGGGTTGCAGCGGCTAATGTTGCTTTTCTCATGAATATTCTATACAAGCCGGATTTGCCAGTGCCTGAGAAGCTGCCAGCCTTCCCGAAGTTTCGTCGGGTAGCCCTTCAAAAACCGATTCGATCGGTATATATTTAGATTCACCTTGAAGTTGTACAGGAAGATGAGCTATTTCAAAAGCCGTTTCCATTGGTGTTTAGACTCACCTTCAAATTGGATAGGAGGACGCGGCAGAGCGTAAATCTGATGGGGTAATACAAGCGCGCCGCATTCAAAAATTCATCGGTTCAAGAGCCTCGTTCCTCATCTCGAGCATCTTGAGCTTAATAGCTGCTTGAGTCGTGAAGTCCGCGTGGTTAGCGCTTTCATGCCCTGCAGGCTTTGCAGTGCTTGCTGAGCAGTTCCGACACATGTATTGGCTGGATTCACCCCAAGCCGGCATGAGACTGAATCAGGTGTGGTCAGGTGTCGTCAGGTGTCCTCGGATGTCACGTGCCATGCAAAAGTTTTGCCTAAATTGAACATGCTGACGAGGTTTTATCTTTGAATTCCAGGTTGGAAACATTGCGGCCGCTCTGGCGGCTGGGCGTTATTTAACCCCTAGTCTATCCGCTTTTGTTGAAATCATGTTGTTTCATATATGTGGCTTCCAATCTTTGTGCTCCTGGGAGGGCCGCTCTCATGAAGCGTCCGCCATTTGAATTTGTGTGCGCTTGACACACTTTTGCCATACGTGCCTATTGTATAAGCATGCGCCTTTACAAATCTTCCTCCTATCACTTTTGGGCCCATGTATTTTTGGTTTGGCACTGGAGAATCGCTTCCACTTTTTTTTGCAATGTTCTAAGTGGAACCAACGTGAAACGATGTCAGCAAACCCTCCCCTTCAGCAAGAATGGATTTGTCCCGAAACGCTGTGCCTACGATTTCCCACTTTGGCTGCAAAGGCTGTGTTGAGAGTGCCTGGGCAAGTGCACAGCACAAAGGGGTAACGCAGAGTTCATTGGCAATGGAGATGCCACACGACTAATGTCTCAAAGGGAGGAAGGAAAACCCGTGCCTCCCTGGAAACTTTCAGTGCGATCCCCGTTCTTGTCTTGTCCTGCTTCTTCACTGCACATTGAAAGCGGGCATTATTGATGTGGAGGTTTCGGATTTTTAATTTCCAAGACCTTTTTTTCGCTTCCTTATCAGCGGGGATACCGCGCAGCAGCAAAATATGTGCTGAACATTGACAAGTCTTCTCTTGCAAGCCGTCGAAAGGACTCTCCTGTGATGTTTCACTGACTTCCCCTGCTGGAATTTGGATGCGGTATCAACAAAGTTGTTGGAAGATTGTTCATTGCATCCAGGTGCTGATTTCCTTGCCAAACATGTTTCTGGTGCAGTGCGGCGAATAGCTTGAGCAAACCAGCATGGTAGCAGCTACACTTGCATCTTGAGGGTAGCGAAACCTTTCTGTGGACCGTGGGAAACTATTTGCAGACTCCCCACACATAGACTAAACGTTGCGGTCGCCCATAGCTCTTGCGGCCAATACCAGCAAGTGTAACCCAACAGAATCACACCTTTACATCTACTGCTATCGGTCCTATCTGCCAGATGCTCAATACACCGGGACTGTGAGCTATCACTGCCATGCAATGCTTCTTACTCCTGCCACACCGCAGGAGGTCGGAGCCATGCCGTCGTTTCGAGCCCAATGTCCTGTATCTACCTAGTCCGTCCCAGACAAGGAGGCAAGCACGCGTGCTAGCACGCTTCAGCCAACCTTAAAATAGAACTTTACACCTACCTTACAATACCCCTAAACCACCCCTCAATAAGCAGCCTGAACAAACCCTAAGTAAAGCAAGAACCGGGCCTTAAAAGGCACCTGAAATCGCTAAGACCGTGAACCAACCGTAAATAAACACCCTAAACCAAGCCTGTAAAAATCAAACCTAATTCGCGTAACTTTCCTGCTGAAGATGGCGGGCTTGATGATGAGAAGTCGGAGAACAAAGATAAGCCTGCCCCTTGAAACTACAGCCTATCCTGTTTCAGAGCATTCTGGAAACCCATGGAATACGAAGCATGATGCATCATATTTTGAGTATGCTTCTTTTCCTTTTCCTCCGATCTTCCCCTTGTTTGCCAAGATTTCTGTCGCTAAGGAGCCCAAGCGAGGACTACACCCTCGTTCGTGTGGACCTGAAAGCCTTTTTTCAATCGCCGCTGGGCCCCTGAATATGCTTGAAGGACTTGCAGGGTGCGTTCAAAAGGGTATGCTGTGCAGCCTCCGTCCCACTGGAGGTCAACTGTGACATCTCCTCAGCCTCTGCTTCGATTCTTTTGATCCTTGGATCGCTGGCAGTACGTGCCTGGAGGTGATCGGAGGACACTGCATGCTGCTCATTCAGATCCGGATGTTGTCACCACTGTCACGGTTCATGTTCTTGTCACAGGCCACTTTCATCGAAGAGTCGAACAGTCTCTGCTCTTATCGCCCCGGATTTGTTTTCATTCTCTTTCTCCAGGGGCTCTCTCCGTGGGGTTCTCCGGACTATACGCTGTCACTTCGGGCTGCATGGCGCGGCTTGGCTTGAATCTGGCCTTTGATGCACCACGTAGCAATGATGTCAAAGACGTACCAATGATGTCACATGATGCTGTATATGTGATTTAATGTGCCGTGCGTAATGAAAGGTCATGTATATAAAACTGAATAATGTAGACTATCTAGCGAGCGCAATGCAATGTAACGCAATGCAGTGTAATGTAGCGCCGCGTGACGTAATGTGATGTAGTGTGTAAGGGAACGAAAAATGCATACGATGTATATTATATTCCATTCAAACTTAGATGGTGACTCGCAACGCACTTGCCAGGGGGCAGTCGACCAGGAGAAGCTGGAAACATCTGCTGCAAAACTTCAGCCCAGAAGAGTGGCGCCCAGCGAGCGCTTAACACCAATCTTCAAGCGGCATGGCAGTTCATGGATTTTTGATGCTTTGGATTTTTCAGCTATTTTCATGCAGCACCATGCGACATCGATCTTGCCATCTGAGCATGTTGAATATGTCAACCTGCACTTTTGCAGACCAGTCTTGGAAAGTGCCCCCCACCCACCCAGCCACCCACCCCTTTCTTGGCATTCCTGCCATGACACTTCAGGACTCTGCCCGAATCAATCACATAAAATGCCACAGGCAAGGTGATTTAGCGTGAGAAAGTTGAAGGTCCTGCTGTATGATTATTGTCTAGTTTTTTCTAGGAGTGTTACGGATTCCACCATCTAATCGACGGAGCCCAAGAAACAGATAGAATATACAAGCCAAGTTTTTTTTGACGATGAGAAAACAAACCGCCAGAATCAACTGAATCTGGCAGAATGATCATTGTTACAGCGGAAGTGGCGCCTACAATTTGCTTGGCCTTCCTGCGACCGAGCCATGCCACCTTGGTGCCAGCTTGTGAAGAAGTGTTCATGTTTTTCCAGGCATTCGGCAGCAGGGGAGCAAATCGCTCTCATCCAGTGCTGAAAGATTTCCACTTGTGGTGACAGATGAAGTCAAGTCGAAGAAGATTTCGCTCAGATGAAGCTGATCCGATCATATGGGTTTTGGATCCTTTTGAGAGTTCCATTCCGCTGAGCAGCCATTGAGCACTTCAGTTTGTTTTGCCCCTCAAAAATGGTTACTGCACCGGAATTTGCTTCTTCCACAAAAACAGATGGAACACTTATTGCTTGGACTGCCTACTTTTCTACCTGTTGTGACTTGTTCACAAAACCCTTGAGGGAAGTGTTCCTTCTAGTTACAATTCGGGTGCCGATTTTCGTAGTTTCGTTGGTGCATGACCTATCATAGTTTGAGAACCGATGAGCAAGCTTTCGGGAGCAGACGGGGCCACTGGTGTGATCAAGAAGGCGATCGTCTTCCCCGTTTTCCGTAGGAACACATTGTATGAGATCTGGGCTGGTACTGTGGGGCACTGTAGGGCTTTGAGTTGGATTGTGAACCTGGGGGTCCTGGTAGGATTGCCCATTATCACATGCCGCTTCACCTTAGGTGTTTTATGGCATGGCAGAGGGCCTGTTGCAATTTTGAGAAGACAGGGTTGCACCCACAGTTGAAGGGTGGTGCTTGGTGAATGAATCATGTTGATGTGTATGAATGTCTTTGGTCTTTGTTGCTTGAGCGGCTGCAGTGGATCTTCAGCCGTGCCTATGCGGCTATTAGTTTTCAAGAAAGGATTGGTTGACGCATCTTTCTGATTGCTGGGTTGAGACCATGTGGAAGCTTTCCGCGCTGTGGCCGGTGCCCCTGCACCTGCAAAAGTTGTTCCTGTCGTAACCATAATTTTCTCCAGATGATGCCACCAACAATGTCCAAGTCAGGCTTGGGATTTGGCGGGGTGTCCCACGATTGTCGAAAGTGCGACTAGAAGCGGCGCGTCCTTCGATGTAGTACCGGGCATAGGCTGCTGAACACGTGACATGCTGAACTGGATGTAATCTCCCTATTGAAGGCCATCCCAATCTTGCATTTAATGGCGACATAAGCCTGTGGCAATCAAAACTGTATCGACATGATGCAAATAATTATCTCGTGCCAAAGTTGCTGCGATTGTCCTGCTACTTGAGACAGGCTTTTGCTTTTTCTTTCATCGTTTCAGCCATGTGGAGGGGATGAGGAATCTTATCGGTAACGCAGCACAAGCCACCATTGCTAAGGTTGCTCTGAGATTTGCTTTGGGTTTCGATGTCAAGATTCTCTTGATTTCCACTTGCTTGGAGGCTCCTGCCAAAGCAGGTGGAGCAAACCTGCTGGAAGTACCTTCGCAGCGTGCATTTCTCTCACCACTTGCTTCTTAGTCTGCATTACTGTTTAGTGCCAAGGTAGAAATGTCGACTGCATGTTGGAACAACAGCTTCTGTTTGCGCGTGGAAAGACGAACTAGGGGGGAGCGATGCTGTTCCCATGGAATCTTGACCATTAAATCGCTATAAGGTGTGAATCAAAAGCGTTGCAAGTGGTTTTCAAGCTCAACTTGTCCTGCCACAAAACTAGGCGGAAAGTCTACACCGGAAAAAGTAGCTGTAAGCCGTGCTTTACTTGTGACGCTTCAGAACTTCATCCGCCTGCTCAATTCTAGTTTTACTTTAACTTGATATATACTGGATGGCGACATGCATTGCGCCAGCCCCAACGGGAAATGGCAAGATCTTGGGCGGCTGGGAATGATGACTCCTGCAACTAGTCTTGAATTGCTGGAATTGACGGTGACCCGCTGTTGCTGCAAGCCGACATTTTCTTAGGATTGAGTACGCTGGATCCCAGACAAAAAAAGGAGAAGGCTTCAGGTGAGCTGCCCCATTGCATGGCACCTCTTGCAAGTGCAGCGCAGCAAAGACACGAGGAAGACACTTTTTTTACAACATAGGATTTCAATAGAGTGACTGTGGCAGTGCCGATCTTGCGCTGAAACTGCAGGCCTTGAGTGGTACGGTACGGACCGATTTGTTCGTGCGCGATGCGTGCATGTATACGCGTGGAAGTGGAAATAGGCATGGCCACGATTTACCAGTCTTGGTGTCTCCCAAGTTTTGGAACATGTCTAAATCGTTTGGAACCATGCCTGTTCAGAGCCTTCATGGACTGAAGCAGCATTGGTGGAACTTGACTCTGCACTAAGGCCTGTGCGAAATTGCTTGCCTAGCAGCCCCAAAATCGTAGCTGGTTCAATTCTACCTACTGTGCGGGAATTCATCCCGAACTGGTGGTGAGAAGGCTGCCGCACCCTGTAGTGTCGGCAGAAACTATTCCAGGCATGTTAGGCCCCGGCAGGCCAGCTTGCTGCACCTGTGAACTGAAGGAGCTAGATGCACCTGGGCGTAATACACCAAATTACTCACTGTCTCATCAGACTGGTCCGGCATAATCACGCAACCTTTAACACTTAGCGAAAAAGTAAACGCACCTTTCAGCAGCAGATGGTTTCTTCTCAGGACGCCAAGAACATTGTTGAAGAGGAATCGGAATAACTATATATATTCTCTTCAGAAAGGCCCGAGTGATAAAAAGGAGCAAGTACCGCAAGAGAGGTGACATGCATAAAGAGTTTCAGGCGCTCTTGTTCAGCGACAGTTCGAATTTTGGATCGCTGCTTGTGGGGGTGGCGCTGAACTTCCCTAGATGATTTTCCAAAGGGCTGGTGGTTCTTCTTCACTCTTGCTCATATAGTCATAGCCCCTCTTGTTTCCAACCAGCTAGCTGCTTAGCTTACGCTGTCAAATTTTCTTTCACAGGCTTCTTTTGAGACTACTTCTTCCACGTTTACCACCGTCCGAATGAAAGCGCTTTGTAGCACAGGGCACGACTGATACAAACTAAGGGTGCCTCACCCAGGTCGATGAAACAAAGGTGGAGTCCCTCTATTACCACGTCCCGGTCGGATTGTTCAGTGTCAAGATGTCGAGAACGCTGCGTCAGAAGAGATGCGACGAATTGTATGAAATTCACGCAATTTATATAGTTTTCAGCTCCTCCCATGTCCTTTTTGGCAGAAACCTGCCGGGAGAGTTGGGTTTCCAGCCTCCAAGTTCCATGTGCGGCAGACATCTTGCATAAGTACGAGCTCAACTTTTGTGGGCTTGATTTTCATCTGTTTGAATTCCATTTTTCAGTGTCAGCTAGCGCAAAATTATCATTTTGGCCTCTTGTATCCTTGTGCAAAAAAACCCTTGTTTACAGATATTGCCGAATCCATCCTTTGAGGGGCTATTTGTAAAGAGCATAGATCCCGTGAGCTCCTCCAGGATTCTAAGAGGTCCTTGTATACAGATCCTCGAGTGAGGATATCTTATAAAGATTCTGCGTGAGGTCGTCTAAATACTCCTTAGGTGGAGATCCTTGAAGAGGCCCCTGCCAGCAGATATCTTGTATAGATTGTCAGGGGAGGTTCTTCTATAGAATCCTTGTGATGTCCTTTAACGGGGTCTGCATCCTTGTGCAGGATCTTCCATTAACAAGTATCGAGGAGGGCTTCTTTGTTTCTTTCCGCTTGGAGAAATAAGTTTATTTGAGAACGGCAGTATCCGAAAGATATCACCTGAATAGGTCCTTCTTTGCAGATCTTGTGAGCTAATCTTTTGAAGCCCTGTCACTTGCCAAGAATTTATTCTAGATTTTGGTGCTGGATAGATAGATGGATAGTTAGATGTAGACAGCTAGGTAGATAGATAGATGGATCGATCGATAGATAGATAGACAGAGAGACAGATAGACAGACAGATAGATAGATAGATAGACAGACAGACAGATAGACAGACAGACAGACAGACAGATAGATAGATAGATAAATAGATGGATAGATAGATAGGTAGATAGATAGATCGATAGATAGGTAGATAGATAGATAGACAGATAGATAGATAGATTTGCCTCTTTGCGTAGATTTCTTGAAAGGAGTTTTTCTTTCTGGAAGTGCAGGGGCCGAGTCCAGCCTGTGTGACGGATGATCCAGTGATCTTCAGTTTCTGAAACGCAATGCTAGACTTGGCCCAGATTTGCCTCTTTGCGTAGTTTTCTTGAAAGGCCTTTTTCTTTTTGGGAGTGCAGGGGCCGAGTCCAGCCTGTGTGACGGATGATCCAGTGATCTCCAGTTTCTGGATTGTCCCTTGCAGCCTTGCCTCCCGATTCACCTGCCAGCAGCAGTGGTGTCACGGCAGCAACCTGATATTCTTTGGCTAAGTGAGGGCTCGACGCCTTGCCATGGTTACCAGCTTGGCTTGGAAGCACCCTTTCATGCTGTCACATCCATTTTCAGGAAAAATGCAATCAGTCCTGGCAGAGCTTGGAGCTTGACATGCAGCTTTGGGAGTTGTGCGTGCCTTCCAGCATTCAGCACTTAGGTTGCATTGCCCTGGCACATGCAAGGGGCAGCTTGGTGCCAGAAGCCCATGTTTGAACTCTGCAGCCACGTAGCTGCGTGTAGCACACCTTCCTTACTGCCCCTCGCACAGCTAGCAACAGTTCCTTTCTGCTCCGTCACAGCCATGGCCATGGAAACAATGAGGGGTTCATGAAAGGCAAAGGCATGACAGCTAACAGCCTTCACATGAAGTTTGGGTGAAGAGGTGTGAAGAGTGAAAATTAGACATTTCAGGAGCGGGGCAGGGGCAATACCGCCAAAACAGCACAGGACCAAAAACCCAAAATGGGAACATTGACAAGGATTTTTGTACGACAATCCAAAGAGCAGCCTCCAACTTTCAGTGTTGCTGGGCTTTCGCGCTCCCAGACATGTTGGGCAGAACCTAAACAGCAACCTTAGGTTTATGAGAATTTGGGAGCCACAGGCTGGGGCTCACAAGAACATTTTTTTTTTCAAAAAATCATCACTTTGGTTATCACCAAACTTATCCTCAAAATCTTCATCTGTTTGGCTAGCTTTATTT
>Ga0126342_10016231_pt1 | contig 12999 bp, 9 predicted proteins | sample Cyp1metagenome_FD_92528 | JGI IMG/M metagenome (GOLD analysis project Ga0126342, IMG submission 92528) | Coral microbial communities from Lord Howe Island, Old Settlement Bay, Australia - Cyphastrea 1 metagenome | ecosystem: Host-associated > Invertebrates > Cnidaria > Coral ... | reverse complement strand
CAATGTGGTGCCCCATAGTTATAAGTTGGTTTATAAGCCCCAGTAACTATAGTTATAAGTACCATAAACCATAGTTATTGGAGTTATAAACCAACTTAGCTATCTTGGGGGCCTCACATTGTAGGGAAAATGGGGTTTTATCATGGGAAGATCATGGATCAAATCATTGCAGCAAATGGGTACCCCACAATGGCTGCTCGCTACTGATTAGAATCCGAAGAAAACCCCTCCCGACGCACGGGGGAGCGTGCCAGGGAAAAGGGCAAAACACATCGGTATGTACGGTGTTTTTCGCTCCGAAAGTTTCAACAAAAAAAACGAAAACGCCACATAATTGACGATTTTCGGCCACTACGAGACTGAGAACAAAGCTGCAGGGGTAACAACAACGACAACGACAACAGCAACAACAACAACAACAAGAAGAACAAGACCATCAGCAGCAAGAAGAAGAAGAAGAAAAAGAACAAGAACAAGAACAAGAAGAACAAGCACACATGTGTGGCAAAATGTTTACAAGCTGAGGTATGAAAAGAACATCGCACTGTGCTCTCCACCTGCGCGCGCGCACAGAGCACGTGAACAACACCAAGGCTCACACTACTATAACCCTTATGGCATCGCCGGTGTGCGAAGCTCTTCAATATGGTTATAATATGGGATATAACGGCGATATAATCAATACTGTCTATAGAATATGGGTGTGTCTGAAAATGGGGCATGGCAATTTCAAATAGGGATATAGTGACGATTAACTCGGCCTTGGTAATAAGAAGAACATCCGTTTCTGGGATTTCATGGCTGGCTTTTAGATGTCATTTGCTTTCAGGCTGGGGTAGTTACGGGCACCATATGGCACCATCATGCACCATCATGCTCCATCACCTCCTTGACATGAAAGAAACGTCATCAGCGTGAAGCAGATGGTGGGTTTCCCAGGTCTCTGTCCAAGACGAGGTGAACATTTTTCAAAAACCGGGGCTGCCTGTGAGGCTGCAGGTAGGATGGTTTCCAAATATTCTACGATATATGTCTGGTATCAAAAAAAATCGCGCAGCATCTATCCATGTATTTCAGGGTTGCTCCCAACAAACACCCTAGATACGTTGGTACCTAGATACGTTTTGGGGGGAAACTAGCTAAGAACAGAGGTATAAAATATAGAGCTAAGACATAGTCAATTCGACATATCTGCTAAAATATTGTAAAATAATAGTTCGTTTCCCCGTGTAGCTATCATTTACCTATAATGGGCTGGAGCAACTTCTTGTGATCTTGTGGGCGAAAAACTGACGCTTACCTATCCCACATGCCAGGGCAAATACAAGCTGAGCCATGAAAATACCCTTATCAATCCCACCTCATTGCACTAGTTGGTTGATAGATTTCCCATTCATAAGTCCATATAACTCCAAATAACTCCATACATAACTCCATACGTAACTCCATATAACTCCATATTTCATAACCGATCAACAGTTGGGTAAAACTTTAAGGGCTCAGGTAGAAAGTAGATCCGACTGTCAAAGGAGCTGTTCGGCTTGTGCCACCTTGTCGGGCAACATGCTGAGGCTGAAATGCACCGTGTTGTCCGTGTGGTATTCCTGGAAGGGCCGTGCCGTTGTGACATGTCTGTTGCTTACGGTGAGGCTCCATCTAATCCCCCCAAAAAACCACTCCCAAATGGATAGAACAGTGATTGATCACTATTTTAGCGGGATTGTTCTCTTCTATCTTTTTGGGGGTTACTATAGCAAGTATAGACGTATCTACCATAATTTTTAGTTTATCTACTGACCTAAACTAACTCTTGGGCAAGTAGGAGGCCTACTGTGGAAGGTCAAATTTGGAAGGTGCCAAGATATAGGGGACACATCCGATTCAATACGATGGGAATCATACATATATCATATATATACATAATATTGTGGGTAATTAAAACAATGGTGAACCACCCATTTGGGAATATACCACCTACAAAATTGTGATTTGGGAAATGGCTTAGTATTGCTTTACCCACATTATATGATTATATAAAGCAATCATGTCCAAGTCATGTCCATCCCGGCGCGCACCCGAAACTCGGAGATCATGGCACGCTTGCCGTCGTCCCCATGCATGTGCTCCAAGATCCACTCTTTGTAGTCCTGGGTCCACCTGGAAGTACAACAGAGAGAACGGGACCAAGTTAGTCAAAAAACACAAGGGCTATATGTATCACATTAAATGTTCTAGCACATGTTTGATCACATGAATCGATGTTTTTTAGTAACTTGCCTGTAATTTTCTGCAAACTGAACTTTGGATGGTTAGAATTATATAATCCAGTTCCGAGCCGACACCCCCTAATTTAATTTCAGCTGAACACTGTACAAATCCTGCGACGTTGTCCCTTCAAAAAATGCACGGTTAAGAACGGGATTCCCAGCTCATGGATTATGGTCACCCCAACCTATTGAGCAGTATATAATCCCCAAACTAATTTAATCATCAACCAACCATCAGTTCTCTATAATAATCAATCCTATCAGAATCCTATCCCATATATGTTTCAGGGATCAAAGCCCTCAAAAGCCCTTGATTCATGGCCAAATCCCGTCCATTCTGTCCGGCCCAGCATGGACCCGGCCTTCGCAGAGGTAGCTCGGTGATTTCCAAGCGGGTCAAGCCACGATGCTGCACCACTCCCACGGTCCTGGGGGCATCCCTGGGCTATTGGAAAACAAGATCTTCACTACAAGGGTGGGCCCCTATAGTTAGCTAAGTTGGTTTATAACTCCAACAACTGTGCAGCTTATGGGGAATATAGCTATAGATACCAGTAGTACCGCACAAGGCGGTGGCAGAAGTTTCCAAAATAGGAAACTATAGGAGAGGCTGGTTGTTGTGAATCACGGATGGCAGAGCGATCCACTGATGGACCGAGCAGGAGCAGGAGGAGGAGTACTAGTAGCAGTAATATTAGTAGTATTAGTAGTATTAGTAGTAGTAGTAGTAGTTGTAGTTGTTGTTGTTGTTGTAGTTGTAGTAGTAGTAGTAGTAGAAGCTATGTACGGTTTACTCTGTTTGCTTTTGTTCTCTCTATACTTATATATATATATATATTATTATATTATATTACTATATGTATGTGTGTGTGTGTGGGTGTGTGTGCGTGTGGGTGTGTGTGTGTGTGGGTGTGTGGGGGGGGCCAACCCCTGTTTCTAAAGGATTTACGAATTATTCTGTTTTTCAGTATTTCAGTTTTTCAGTTTTAATGCCGGGGGTGCAAGCAGCCCATCCAGTCTTGCACCAACGAAGACACTGGATGAGTTCTGGTGATATCTGACCTCATCAGTCAGACGTACCTGGCATGTGACAATATCGATTTCTGACTTCTGTGATTTACTCACAGCGGCGACCGTCCTCAATGTGTCTTTTTTTATAACAGGTTTGGGCACAACGGCCTTTTCACGCGCAAGAAAGCATCAATCGATATGAGCCTCGTGAGCAGGCATTCTGTCTGACAAGTGTGCCTCTGTGCGCGCGTATATGTGTATATTTGCGTCCATGTGTTGCTTCATTTGTATAAAACTGGAGGCTTGGATCCATCGACGTCTTATCGCGCGTAGATTTCAACCTATCCAGGCGTCCACCTACACCCACACATTCGTGACAGACTGTTGGGTTCAAAGCATAGGCAACCGCAAATCACCTTGTGCACTCGGCGAGCCTGAATGATGTGACCCGCAGGTCGCAGAGGAATCACCATCATTCTTGGTGACGCGGCCCGCGGCAGTGCCCTAGGATTCGGCACGTCCTCTATGTCGGGGAAGTCCGAAAACAGACTCGGCACTCGCGATCCCATCGGAAGGCTCGAGTGCGCTTGTCACCATTCTTTTGGCCTCAAAAAAAGAAGAGCGCCACGCTGGGGCCGTCAACGTCACGCAGTTAGCTGAGGCGTCCACGCTTTTCCAAGCGCCGTTCTCGTTTTTTTTCATTCCGCTTGTCCTGTTGGGCACGCCACTTCTTGTAGTCGTCTGTGTCGTGTGGTCCCTGCAAAGGGCGAGGATGTGGCTCTGACGCGCCCGCGCTCGGTGCAATGCCCGAACCCGGCCTCTCTGATCCGCTTTCTCTTTTCCCTGCGATTCTTTGTCCTTGCCGCCTGGATGGCCTACGGCGGGGAGTGTTATGCCGTGAACTGAACTGTGTGACGGCAGCACCACCGCCCTCCATCAGTTGTCCGTCGAGCCTTCTTCTTTCGGTCTCGGCGGCGCTGCTTTTTCGCCGCCTTTTCGTTTTTCTCGCGTTCTTTTTTGCGCTCAGCTCGCTCTTTTCTGGCGGCGGCCCTCTCTCTCTTCTTCTCGTCGTTTTTCCTCTTCTTCTCGTTTTCTTGCTTTTTCTTCGCCGCAGCCGCTTTTATTCCTGACATGGAGATGGTCACGTTCTAGCGTCACTGTTGCGCTACTTCTTGCCATCCTAACAGGACGCTCTGGCAGCTCTGACTTGTGTATTGCAGGAGTATTTGGTGCTGGCAAAACCAGGTCGCTCGCAATCCTGCTCATTGCCCTCAGCTGTGATCGTACCTCTGGGTGTCTGGTGCGGTGAGGAGCTTACCGGTAGGTTTGATGTGGAGCTGTCCCCCTGGGTCAAAAAAAGAGTTGAGCGACAGAAGTTAAAGCAAAAGCATGGCTCAGTTATGGCATTCTGTCTTGCTGGTATGGCACGGGGCTACTACTAGCTACTACTACTAGCTACTACTACTAGCTACTACTACTAGCTACTACTACTAGCTACTACTACTAGCTACTACTACTAGCTACTACTACTAGCTACTAGCTACTAGCTACTAGCTACTAGCTACTAGCTACTAGCTACTAGCTACTAGCTACTAGCTACTAGCTACTAGCTACTAGTACTAGTACTACGACTACCGTGCCGCTACTCTAAGGAATTCTTCTGCTTCCAAGTCGCCCGTGTACAAAGGGCTTCCGTCCTCTGCCGGGTAGGGTGCTAAAGCGCCGTTCGCCCAGGCGGTACTTCATGATGACGTTTTCCGTCTTATGTACCGGCTGCTTGTTTTGATCGTCTTTTTTCGGCTTTGGCGCCATGGCGAATGGATGCACCGGCGTGTTGCGTGCTAAAAGTTCGAGCTGTAAGCTGCTGAGGTATGAGCACACAATCCTGGAAGCAAGATCTGCGGTCACATGCTAGAATCGTTTGCAACAATGGGAGCTGCTTCCGTGTGTGGCTGCAGTCTTTAACTCACAGCCTATGGGGTTCTTGGCTTAGCAGTAGTAGTAGTAGTAGTAGTAGTAGTGGTAGTAGTAGTAGTAGTAGTAGTGGTAGTAGTAGTAGTAGCAGTAGTAGTAGCAGTAGCAGTAGCAGTAGCACTAGCACTAGCACTAGCAGCAGTAGCACTAGCAGCAGTAGCAGCAGTAGCAGCAGCAGCAGTAGTAGTAGCAGTAGCAGTAGCAGTAGCAGCAGCAGCAGCAGTAGTAGTAGAAGTAGCAGTAGCAGTAGCAGCAGCAGCAGCAGCAGCAGCAGTAGTAGTAGTAGTAGTAGTAGAAGTAGCAGTAGCAGTAGCAGTAGCAGTAGTAGCAGCAGCATCAGCAGTAGTAGTAGTAGTAGTAGTAGTAGAAGTAGAAGTAATTCTAGTGTAATTATTTCAGTGTAGCGTAGTTGGATGTAACTAGTGTAGTGTAGTGTGCTTAGTGTAGTGTGCTTAGTGTAGTGTAATGTACTGTAGCAAATTTGGATTTGTAGTTGTAGTAGCAGTGTAGTGTAGTGGTAGTGGCAGTTGTAGTTGCAATTTTCTATCTATCTATCTGTCAATCTGCAAGATTGAAAACGAAGCAATTCTGCGAGACTTCCTCAAGTCTTGAACTTGACATCAAAACGAAGCAATTCTACGAGACTTTCTCAATTTTCGAAGTTGGCAACGTTTAAAAACGAAGCTATTCTGCGAGACTTCCTCATTTTTCGAAGTTGACACATCAAAAACGCGGCAATTCTGCAAGATTTCCTTCAAAAATGGAAAGTTGAGTGCAGAGCTGACGGCCTCGTACCAATGCAATTTGCGACTTTTCCACTCCATCCGTCTGAAGCGCTGCGTGTGCCACGAAAAAGTGATGCCAGGTCATACGAAGTGCTGCACCGGTCACGCAAAATCATCTTGGCAAAGCTGAAAATCTAATGCTCCAAAATGAAACCCTTCTCAGGAAATCTGCGCCCTGACCTCCTAACATCTCTCTTGTACTGCGCCTGCCACGCGAAATGCATTTTTGCAGATCCTCTTCCAAAGTCCCACGCCTGCCAACGCTTTTGAAAATGCTACAAACCTTCGCGTTTTGCTCTCTTTTGACAAGGTGAAGAATCCCTTGAGCTTACCACGCAAAAAAAGACATCTGAACGCCATAATTTGCCCCGAACTTCGAAATGTGCTTCGCGCCACAACGGCGTGCACTTTTTCGACATGTCAACTTCCAGAAGTGGTCCGACACTGAAGTGCTTTGTACATTTTGACGTGGAAATGTGCTTCGCGCCACAATGGTGTGCACTTTTTCGACATCTCAACTTCCAGAAGTGGTCCGACACCAAAGTGCTTTGTACATTTTGACGTGGAAATGTGCTTCGCACCACAACGGCGTGCACTTTTTCGACATCTCAACGTCTAAAAGTGCTCCGAGAATGGTGTGCTTTGTACATTTTGACTTCGAAGTTTGCTTCGCGCCACGCATGCAATTTTTCATCTCTCATCTAGCCAGATGGCTCCGCACCCGCCGCTTTAGCGAGCCTCCTTTTCGACCCTCCAGAGCCCCAAATCATTGGAAAAACACAGTGAAACGCGACTTTTCTACCTTTTCGCGCACCTGCATCTTCTTTCTTCTGACTCTTTCTCTTCTCTGAGCTTCTCTCTTCTTCTCTTCTCTTCTCTGGCTCTTCGCACCACTGCTTTTCCATCTGTCCATATTTTCGGATGTTTGACTTCTAAACTTCCTTCGGTTATAGTTAAAGGGGATTACAGCATAAATCAACTTATAACCATCCTGTATGCCCATCTAACTATAGATACCCTCCGGTGTCCTCAAACATGGCTAGCTGGGAAACCCCCGGAACGAAATGGATGTTTAATACAAAAATCATCTATATGATATAGATGGATGGTTTTCGGTTGCCACGTGACTCCTCGATACCCAGCATGAAACATAATATGGTTTAGATCTTCCATGGTGTTAGATGATGTTTCCCTGATATCCCTGCAGATTTCCCCATCATCGAATTTTCTCGGGACGTAATAGTCAAAAATGGTTTCACTGCGCAGAGTGTGGTTTTTGATAGCAACCAAATAGATCCAAATAGAAATATATATTTTATGCCCATTCTTTTATCTACTAATTACAGGGTTTATGGTGGATGCATCTATAGTTATATTATATATAGATGAATTTAGATTATAAAATATTATAAACCAAACGTAGGTGGGAGGGGGGTTCCTCTATGCGGGTTTGTCTGAAAGGTATGGGGAAAAAACAAAAGCAAGAGTTGCGAATCAGCAATTTCATCATATTTACCGACAAATATGGGCCATTTGGAGAAAAACAAACAGGGTAAATCAGACAGAAACCGATCTTTTGGGATCCTATGCTTCATGTAGGTTTGTCTGGAGAAGGGGTTTGCCCAGAATTGCAAATTTAAAGGCGAAAATGTTGTTCTCATCTCAACTATTCAATTTGGGGTATCATATTTTAACCATGTATGGATGACATGCCAGGAATTATATGTATCTCTATAGAATTTTCCTGTGAGGACGTGTAATTTATAGCACGACTTAAATATGGAGAACATATTTGTAGCTTTGAAACCAGCCACCTGTCTCAACGAACGATCCCAGCGGCTCAAATCGTCCCTCTTGCTCCGGCATCTGTGCAATGTTTCCCCGGAAGCCTCTATACCATGGCAGCATAGGTTCCGAGGATTCCTTTTTCAGGAGCCGGCGGCAGTTGCGAATGATGTCGCGAGGGTTGTAGTTCCTGGGAGTGAAACATTTTGAGACCCAGGTCACCCAAGTTACCTTTTCGACAAATGCCTTTTCCTGTCAACCAATTTTGAACATTACTGCCTTTATGTACCAGATGATGCTGCAAAAATTAGATTCTTTGGGCTCAAAGTGCCCCAAAAATCGGTCTGGGCGGGAAAACGCTCATGCCGCACATGAAAGGTTCCCTTTTACGGGCTGGGAGTCGAACTAGACCCACATGGTCAAAACATGTCAAAACCCACCCCGGTGAACAAACAAGGTTATCTGTTTCGAGGGATCGAAAGATTCCTGGAAACACGTCACTGCTTGGTAGCACCCTTCCGGAGACAAGAAGAGTGTCTTCTAAGGGTTCACTGTCATCTTCCCACAGGAACAAAATGAGTTCCAAACCTTCCAAACGGGAGGCCCGTGCGTATGAGCAGCTCTCACATAGCTTAAACAGGGAGATGCCCTAGTTTGATAGGTAAGCAAGGTGGCAAACGAATGATAAACCATCTCCAAGTTTGGTTTGCTATTCCGTATGCTCCTATCTGGGATTATTTTTAATGATCCCCCAATGGTTGGTTGCTGCGATGGTTTACTATTGGGTGTGCCACATGATGATAGCAACCCCTAAAAAGATAGAAAAGTTGGGAACCTGCAAGATATGGGGAACAGATGGGAACAGGCTTGGGAGAGTTCTCCTGCTGATGGGAACAAGGAGGAATCTTTCAACAAATGGGAACATTCTCCTTTTAATGCAAGGGAACAGATGGGAACCTTCAATTTCAACCTACTCTCTTGAACTATTTACCTTGAAAATGGGATGCACAGAAAACATGTCGATAATTGACACTTTGACACATATGCAGGTCCATTACCCTCCAAGGGGCAGAACAAAGGTGCTCCAACCAACCCCAATACCATCAGCGCCATTCACAAGCACCTGAAACAACCATGTCGATAGTCTAGGGCGGTGCCAATGGGTGATGCAACCAACAACCTTATTTCTACTATAAATCAGAAATAGAATGAGCACTATAAATGTGTAAATGTAGAGCCATATACAACCAACGAACATCACTAAACATGAGGACAACTTTCCGCCAAACTGAAGAGGATTAAGGCTGATTAAGGCAACCTCGTGAAGCAAAGAAATTTTAGTAGAGATGACCGCACATTTCCATACATTTCCCATTCATCGTCATTGCAAAGGACCCCATCACTCCTCTGCACATTGCTCGGCACTGAAGGTTCAAATTTGGAATCGCTTACTAACACATTTCTGGCTTTAGACAGTCTCTCACCCAAAATTCACCAAAAACATGCCCCTCCAGATTAAGTCATTACCCCGTACTCCCAGATTCTATAGGTATAAATTGGGGAGTACACCCCCAAAGCTCCAAGATTTTGTAGAGGTAATTGGCAGATCCAAAAACAAAACAGATTGAGAACAGAAATTCAGCGTTTTACATTCTTGGAGTCGCTTCAGGAATCCCCCCATGACCCATCATGACCCCCCCGAGAAAAACAAAGACCTATAGACTGTAGATGCTCCAAGTAAGTAATGTGGGTAAAACAATATCATAAACCACCCATTTTCCTGGGAATGGTAAGTTTATACCACCAACCAAAAAATGGTGTCATCACCTGAGGGATGGTAAACATGGCATTGTTTTACCCACATTACCCTCTGGTAAACTAACGTAACTATGGAAAATCACGATTTTTAATGGGTAAATCCATTTCTATGGCCATTTTCATATATTTCTAATATTTTCCCTATATTTATACATATCGCATATAATACCCATTTTACCCACCAGTTAGTGGCTTTCCCATGGGAAATCTTCCAGGTCGGTCAAACCTTCAGCTCCAGGCCGCTGCCCCGCCAAGGCACCATGGGAATCACCGGGCAGTACCTCGTCGTTGGGGCCCCGGTGATGCTTGGGATGGAGGGCCCGGCCCCTCCGACGGTAAACATAGGGATGGTTTACATCATGAAAAACATGATGAAAAACCAGCAACATGTGCCGCAACAAAGCCGGCAAAAATTGGGATTTAACATGATTTAATGTGATTTAACATGATTTAACATGATTTAATATGATTTAACCTGATTTAACCTGATTTGAGCATGTTAAAACAATGGATTTCACCAGCAAACATTGGAATTCCAAGAAGATAAAAAGCATGATGCAACCAAGGCCAATTAAAGGTATTCCAGTTCAACCCAGGTGCCATTTGGGTTCGATCTTCATGCCTTCTTCGGACTGGTAGGTCAGCACCGGATCATCAGCACTTGGAAAAAGGAAGCGCGTGGTTGGAGAGAGCCTGAGCACGTCATGACGAAGTGGAGACGGAGTCTTTAGACTTCAAAAATCGAGGACTGGAGGTGCCTTGAGCTTAGACTTTAGAAGCTTTGGAGTCAATGATCAATAATTTCACTGGCCATTTCAGGATCCTAAAATGGAGGTGCCTACCATATGTAAGGACTATATAAGGGCTATGTAAGGGAATATACACCCAGAATATAGCCTTATATGGTACAGTACCTCCATTTTAGGATCCTGGAATTCCCATTGATAATTGGTGCCCATAATTATTGTCCAGAATCCCTTCTGAGTAGGATAAAACGGGAAATGAATGGGCAAATATGTGTGCTACCCAAGCTGATCGGTCGAAAAAATGGGGCCCCTCTATTTAGCCACTTGGCTTCATGTGCTTTATAATTATACATGGTAATGTGGTACCCTCTGGTAATTTAACATAGCTATAGAAAATCACTATTTTTAATAGGTAAACCATCTATAAATGGGCCATTTTCCATAGCTATGTTAGTTCACCAGAGGGTAACACCCAATTTTAAACCACCCCAATTTTATCACAGAAGTGTTTGAATCGGTTTTATCACAACCATCCCCCAAGGATTTAGGTGAAACTGGCTGGGTTTAGATCAACCAACATGACCATTTCACTGTTTTTTTTTTTTTGCCGCTATATTTGGTTTATAAGTTAGAAGTATAATAGCTGGTTGGTGGTTTGAACCATCTTGAAAAATATGAGTTCGTTCATGGGAAGGATTATCCCATATATGAAATGGAAAATAAAATTCATGTTTGAAACCATAAACCAAATACTGAGTTTTTCACCGCTTACCTTCCTAACTGGGATTTATCAGATCAACCGCAACCAGATCATATCATTTTATCATTGCTATGGAAAATGGCTCATGTATTACTCATGTATATATAGATGATAGAAATTGATAAACATGATGATTTACCCATTAAAAATAGTGATTTCCATAGCTAGGTTTAAGTTTAAATGTTTAATAACCGGGTAAGTCTCCTGGTTCACCATACCCCCGTCCTCGTGAAGATGTATCGCGGTGCTGCATGGTCCTTGCCCCCTGCCATGCGCGTGCCAAATTGCCCCGAAGGCGTCAAAAGATTCACATTGTTACCTGGGAAAAAAACTCCGAGCCGCGAAAAATGAAGAAAATCACCACACCCAGAAATGCTCCATGGTGCTGGTATATTTACCTACAAAACTGGGTGATTTTTAGGGCAAATGTAGGTAGATATACCATACATGGAGCATATGGGACAGGTATCCCTGTTCCCATTGATTTTGATAATCCAATCCTAATGAGTATTTTTGTTTCCAATCCAATCAGAATTTTCTGGGATTATGTTTGTTTCCAATCCAAAAAGACACAAAATAATACAACATACTCATTGGTTGACAGGTATCCCATTGATTATGGGATATGATCCCGAATAAATTACCCTCTGGTAATTTAACATAGCTATTGAGAATGGGCATTTATAGTGAGTTTTCCCATTAAAAATTGTGATTTTCCGTAGTTATGTTAGTTTACCAGAGGGTATATAGTTGGTGTCAACAAATCATCAGTTGGATATGGATAAGCATGTTTTATGAGTAAATTGCTGCAGTTCAATGGGCCATAATTCATCCGTTTTCCATCTCGATGTCCAAAAAAAACTCCGCTTCACCGGGCGGCTGCCCACAAAGTTTTGCGCCATGCCGATGATGGTTTGCTGCAAGGACCCCTCGCCATGGTGGTAAGCACTCCTTAGCCGTAGCCAAGGAAGCCTTGCGGAATGGTTACTTGGAGGATCATCCCAATGATTAGTAAATTGACATTTTATAGCCCACTTCGCAATTGGATAAGCCTAGAAATCAGGGAATTACTATGATAGTTGTTGATTAACATGTCTATTATAGCTATAATCATCATGAACCTCAGTGAACCTTAATACCATACTTAGCTAAGTATGGGGCACCACCTGTCAGTTCTTGGGACGATTCGTAATATTCGTAATGCCATCCCCCTAATACGAAAAAAACACAATCACCAACAATATGTGCGAATGAAACATCAATGTATTAAATTTGAATTTATGGGTATATCGGTGTATCATTTATTCACGAGGATATGACTGGAAATGGTGGGATCATGTGGGATCATATTTGATTCGATCATATCAATACCACAACATCTGGGTCGTTTTGTGCCTAACCCTCAACAAAAATGCCAGCTTTATGTGGTTGTTGAAGCATCTCGCGGACTTGGTGATTGTGATTGTGATGTTGCATCCCGTCCCCCTGATGTTAAATAATCGATAACATTAAGATATTAAGTAACTACATCTAAATGCCATCCGACGCGGGCGTATCTGCCCAAGTCTTGGATTGTGCCATCGGCGCAGTGAACCGCTGGGGACGATGCTGATGACGTCGCACTTCGTGACGATCGTTTGTGGAAGCTGTATTCTGCTGTCAAGTGACTAATTGGGCTACTGAAAATGATCGTACTATGGCCCTTGTTGAGTTCCATTTGAAGCATACAAATAATGTTGAGTCCTGATTAGTACCTAGGGTCGCTATTGTGGCAATTTTTTCCAAATTATTCTGAAACTCATGTATTGTTTGGAGGGTTCGCTTTTGTGGCAAAACAAAATTGGGAGAGCCCT
>Ga0126342_10016230_pt1 | contig 12999 bp, 9 predicted proteins | sample Cyp1metagenome_FD_92528 | JGI IMG/M metagenome (GOLD analysis project Ga0126342, IMG submission 92528) | Coral microbial communities from Lord Howe Island, Old Settlement Bay, Australia - Cyphastrea 1 metagenome | ecosystem: Host-associated > Invertebrates > Cnidaria > Coral ... | reverse complement strand
TATATGCGCAGTACCACACCCCCACCACACCACAGGGGGGAGGGGGGACAGTACCACACCCCCACCACACCACAGGGAGGGGAAGGGGACAGTACCACACCCCCACCACACCACAGGGGGGGGAGGGGCACAGTACTATGGCTGACCCATGACCATGGCCGGGGGGGAGGGGGGTTGGAACTCTGGACCATATATATAGACATCCATTTACATCCCGACTTTTTTTTCTCCATGTAAAGGTCAAAAACTCACATAGCAGGCCCATATCGCCCACATCCATGGGTTTTGCCATAAATTTAATGTATCACTGTCTCTCACTTTGAGGGTATGGGATAGCCCAGAATATCTAGGAAACTTGATCACCGCTTTCTGTCTCGCTTGGGGGGCATTTAAACCATCTTAGAGTTTTTTGCAGCATCCTGGAGTGTCTTGAAGCGGTTGCTGCAGATTCTTCCAGCACTGGGGTGCTGGATTCTTGCTCCGCATGCTGAGCATGTGGGATCTTTTTGGACCAACCATATTATGGCCTTGTAATGCCTTGTAACTTTTCAGTCAGCCCGTGAGGTCTGAGAGCCGCAAGCTTTCAGCAACTGAAGCAATTAGATTTTCCCAAGGCCTAGATTTTTCATGGTTCATCATGATTTCCCATTGAAATTGGTGATTTTAGTAGGCTTCCTACTCCATGTCGGTCCATTTCTGGACAAACCGGAAAAAAACAGTTCCATAACTTTGGTGGGATAATCATTTTCTTTAAAACCTCAGTGTCCCCAATATCATATTGCTGGTCATATATCCCGGTACAATCCACAGAGTATCCGCAGTAAATCCCCACTACAAAAAAACAAATAGTTATCTGGCAGTCGCACTATGGGATAAGCCGGGATATGCATCAGATATGAATAGATATGGACACATGTCAAAATCAGGGTTTCCAGTTAAAATGTTCCCTGAAACAAACACTATATCACCATTTCTCCTAGTTAATTTTCCATTGAAACGATGGTCATATCCATTTTTGCTGGCTAAGTAACCACAAGAGATCATAAAACCCATGGATGCCAGAACTGACATGTGGCATATTATAAAGTTGATTAGGATTGATTAGGTATATATATACACATATATATATTTATAATATATATATATATACATATATATATTTATTTATACATATTTATATATATCCCAAATATCATCCTCAATCCCCAATCACCCCAGATTATCTCCATCGCCAGAACGGGTCGACGACACTGAGCCCCTTCCATACCGCGCGCTTCCTACGTGCCTTGCGGCTGCTACGTTTGTTACGCCTCTTGCGCGTGGCCAAGTTGCAACAGGTTCGCCGAAAGGTTTCCAGAGCTGGTGGGCAAACTCTGATTTGCTGAGTTAGATGTTTTTTCGGGGGTCCAAAAAAGCAAATCAAAGCTAGGAAAGGTCATGCTGTTCCAACTTGCTAAGCTGTTTTTTTTTCACTCATATTCCACTGTTGGGCGGTAGATATCTATATAGTTAGACAAGGTTATAACTTGTCATAAACCAAAAAACAGTGGGGGTCGCCAAAATTTTCCGGGTGCCCCCTACTGCCTCTAGTAAATGAACAAAACCTTCAGGGATGGGTCTTGCTTTTTCAACTGGAGGATAGTGAAAATTAAGCTTGGAAAATTCCAATGATATGCGAGTACATACACATACAAACACACATGAAATATCACATTGTATGTATATATATATACACCATATATATCATATATTATATATTATGTATATATTATATTATATATACATCACATTGTATATATATATATGTACATATAATATATACACATAAAACCAACTAAAATTGACACCTGAAAAATGCTGGTCCCAGTTAGATGACTAACTGCCGTTGTTCGATTGCTCTGGATTCGCGGCATGGAGAGTTGGTGAAAATTAATTGATCCAAAAAAGAATGGCAAGGCTTCACTAACAAAATATAATTCACATTAAATAATTAATTCCTGGTTAATCTATGGTTAATAATGGTTGATAATGGTTGATAATGGTTAATAATTAATAATCACATATGACTCGCACCCCCTTCTGTCTATAGTGATTATGGGCTACTAGACATTACCAACTGTTTCATTTTGTTCAGAATTATCACATATATATATACTGGTTGGTGGTGACTGGAACATTTTTATGACTTTCCCATCATACTGGGAATAATAATCCCAACTGACAAATATTTTTCAGAGGGATTGAAGCCACCAACCAGACATATATATATATATATTATGATATATATAAAAAATCATAGAGCATCCAGAGATGTAGTCTTTATATTTCTTCATATTTATTGTCCGACTCACCCACAGTTCACCAAACATGACTTGCTCCATTTTTTTTCGGACTTCCTCTGACCGATTCGAACCTGGCAGGAGATGATGGTGTTGGCAAATCGATTCCTTACGACCCACACCTTCATGCTGATGAAAGTGCCATTCGCGAATCCGGGACGGGAAACACATGACATCAATGGCAAGCCCCAAGTGGTGGACACCTGCGGAACCCGTTTTTTTTTCACGGGAAACCACTTACCAACCATTGATGATAGTCCAATTTCCCTAATATAAAGCATCCCCACAAACCGTGGTTTAGCAGGTGATTTATACATATTTCTTCATATTACAAGATGGTATCACCAACCGAAATAGTGATATAAGATGATATAGCCGGCCAGAAATAGGTCCCAGCTGGACAGCTGGATGGGATCTTCTTCACTTGAAATTATATTTTCCAGCAACAAAAGTGGGGTCAATTTCCTGCAATTGCCAGTGCAAGGGGAACTACCTCAAAGTGCCCTTCTTTCAGATTAGTGAACTATTATGGTTCAGCCAGAATTGTTGATAAATTTCAAGAGGATCGACCGATTTACCTAATCAATGCTGGAGTGGGATTAAAAACCACCCCTTTTGAATCAACCCCGGGAAATAAACGTTCACTGGGGTGTTCACCAATTCCGGGTTAATATCATTCAAGATGGGGATTTTGAGTTGCTATACTTTGTTGAACGGATGGAGGGGAAGGGGACACACACACACACAAGAACCAAAACATTTCATGGATAAACCTAACACGCGTGCTACATATCACAAAAAAAACTGATGTTTATCTATACATACATAGTATGGCTTCGGAACATCACCACTTCAATAGGTCATACCAGGTCAATCATCGAAAGAACTGCTTCAGTCTGGTCCAGATTTTGCTCGTTGTTGCCATAGTTGTTGCTCCTTGTTCCCTCATTCTTGATTTCTGTGTCGTTATCATATCACGACATTTAGTTTGTTGCAATAGACTGTATATATAGCATATATATATACATAGATGTATAGAAAAATATATACACAAACATACTAGGGCTGTATACGTAGATTCTATGTGTATGTACAATATATATATATATATTCATATATATATATCATATATCTATATACATTGATAACATTATGATTTTACACCATATCTATATATACACATTTAAAGCGATCACTATTCCCTAGCATGACACACACACACACACTGGCCCAAGATCCCACAGGCGGTGGCGGGCGTTTGCATGCTCCTTCTCATAAACCATATCATTGCATGCTGCCTGGCGCAGGATGCTCAGGAATGATGTAAATATATGGAATATCAATGTAAAATAATGTAATATGATGTTTTCCCCGCAAAAACACTCAGAGAATGTAGCAACATCCTGCAAACAAATAGTGCTAAGACAAATAGACGCTTCTATCTTTTTCGGGGTTGCTATAGAATATGATATGTATGATAGATGCAGATGTAGCATCATTTGATGGATGTTCCATAACTCAGGAGACTTGGAGAGTAGCCAGGTGCACAAAAACATTTTGCGCTTTGCTGAATCATGCAACTTAAAGGCTTTTGTATGCAAATTTGCTCGCCTAGTTCACAATTCTGAGGAAATGATGTTCTAAACCCATCAGATGGTAAATAAAGTTTTCCCACAATTCCCATAATATCCAGCTTTCCCCATGGTCACTTTCACCTAAATTTCAACATATCTTCGGACAATTTCCCATGGGGGTGAAAATCCATAAATCCCATCAGAATAGCAGGGCTTTGACCACGGCCAGATAGCTTGATTTTGGGGTAAATTCTCCATTTGAGGACAAACCAATTTTGTCCTTCAATTTTTCCCCAAAAAAATCCAACTTCCCCAACGCTGACCATCACCAAAAGTCATGCGGTATGCCTCCAGTTGATGACAATTTGATAAGGAAAAATGAGGTTTTTGTTGCGCAATGGATTTTGGGAGCCTACCTGGCGGTGTAGTTCCACTAATAAATGATAGATAACGCTTCGACCCATGAAAATAACCTTAGCTGCCGCTTCTGTATTTTTTTTACATCACATTATCCCAGGATATCCAGAAAATCTTGGGGCAACTTCCAGCAGCTCGCTGACCAAAAGCCTGGTGAGCTTAGGCTCCTGGTATGGTATTGGCACTTGGGACTTTGAAGGCCGCAGTTGGCTGGCACGCGTGCAGATCTCTCAGGCCATGGGACCCATGGATGGGCCATGGGTTTCATCATTTTTCCCTTGGGAAAAATGATAGGATCATTATATAGGGTTTCCATAAATGATGCTACCCCAATAGATTATAGATGGTTGATTTATTAGATTTATGTTTATTTCAGAGAAAGTCATACGGACTTCAGATGATTTCAGCAGACAAATCACAGGGTTTCATGAGAAACTCATGGCGATTTCAACAAAACTATGGGATTTTCACTAATAGAAATAATAACTGAGTTCAATCCATCAAAATTAAATTCACCCGAAAGCACCTTAATTTGTTCAATGCTTATGGGGGTACATTCCAGATAGGTGAGTTGGTCCTCCTCCTCCTCCGCCGCCTCCTCTCCATCCACTCGTCTTTATCAAAGGGATCTTTATCACACTTATCTCTCTATCCACTCTTCTTCGTCACATATTTATTTTTATCACACTTATCTCTCTATCATCTCTCTCTAGTACCTCATCTCTCACAAACTTCTCTGTCATTCTCTGTCTCAACTTATCTTTCTCAACATTTCTCTGTCAACTTCATATTTTGGGCGATGGTCATCAATCCAGGAATGTTTCATATACCCAACCTGGCTATGACTAACACTTCGCCATGGGACAATTCCTGCCCCATGCTGGGATGACCATGGCCATGCACCATGGCACCAGAACGACTTTGCGGAATCCTATGCTGCCTCGATGCATTGGGCTTTGACCCAGAATCTCGGCCTTTGTTTGGCGAATTTTTGCGATTTTTGTTCACTGGAAGTTTGTTTTGCTGCTTGGGAAAGCATGAGGGGAAATGTCCTTTAGATGGGAAACCTTTGGGAAACCTTGGTCTGGAAGCCAGTCTATGGAGTTCTTATGAGTAAATTTGACTAAGAAAAGGTGGGTATAGAACCAACGGTTATGCGCTGAAACTATTGACGCCAAAGAAGTGAATGGATGTGAAGGGTTTAAGACAAAAAAACGATCAAATTTGTGATTTTCTACACTTAGACGACCCATAGACGCATGGAACGGTCGGATTTCCATCGATGGTTGGAACAGAGCAAGTCCAGTAGATTTTGATCCTGCATGACCAAGCACTTAAACTTTGCTTGTCAGATTATGAAGACTTTCAAACTAACTACATCCCTTTCTATTGGAAATATTTGGAAATCAGTTCCAAACATATTTAAGGCACCTGTAGCCTTTAACTACCATTTTGGTTGATTTTGTGGCATTGTTTTTGGGCACCACTTGAAACCATTCTCAACACATGAGCCCCAGTCTGAGTAAGCTTTGATAGCTTCATGGGTCATGGAATCGACTGGTTACTGGGTCGTATCCCGTTATGACTGAGTATATAGTGAAGTGGTTTACTATACCAGTACAAGATAAGAGATATAAATAGTATACAGTATATATATATAGACTCAGACAATCCTATGGCATCCTATGGCCCAAAAAAAGGAACCCCCGGATTTTTTCTCAGCCAGGTCTGCCAGGTTGATTTTCTGAGGTTTACTCCGTCAACCAATAACATCGCTCCCGACAACGCCATCGAACGCTTCTTCGCTCTTGGTCGCTTGGATGAACACAGCGACAGCCATCCCCCAGGTCGGCTGTGGCTGTGTCACGAACCCAAACGGTTTGACATATTTTAATGGTAAACGCGAAAAAAAAAGGCGATTTGAAGCCATAAACCCAAGGAAGTCTAGGATTTTGGGAGTATGGACAAAGCCACGTTCACTTCCCCACATTTCAGCCTTACTTATGGTAAATTTCCATAAGTATCCAACTTCTGGATTTGGGATATGTAACAACGAGTTCAGGCAAGCCATAGGTACAGTATCCCACAATATGGCACGACAACCGTATTATAACCATATGAAATGAGGCCTACATTATTGTATTATAGCATGTTATCACAGTAAGAACATATTCTACCTTTTTGCTAGGCAACTTTTCCAATGGCGGCCTCTCGTTATCTTTTGGTATCCCAACATTCTATCCCAATATCACATACTAAATACTATAATTGTATATTATCCCAATTAATTATTGAGACAGCCTATCTCAATTGATGTGATAAACCCAATAATAAACAAACTCCAAAATCCCCACTGTCATGGGTGCTATGAAACTTTTCCCAAATGGTAGGCGTGTGGCATTGGCTTGCCCACACTACACACATATATATATATATATATCTATATCTAAATCTATATCTATATCTAAATCTAAATCTATATCTATATCTATCTATCTATCTATCTAATCTAAATCAAATCTAAATCAAATCTAAATCTAAATCTAAATCGAATCTAGTCTAATCTAATCTAATCTTTCTATCTTTCTTATCTACCTACCTACCTACCTACCTAGCTAGCAAGCTATCTATCTCTCTATCTATCCTATCTATCCTATCTATCCCATCCTATCCCATCCTATCCCATCCTATCCCATCCTATCCTGTACTATCCTATCCCATCCTATCCCATCCTATCCTATCCTTATCTATCTATCTGTTTATCTATCTTATCTATCTTATCTATCTTATCTATCTTATCTATCTTATCTATCTTATCTATCTTATCTATCATATCTATCTTATCTATCCATCTTATCTATCTATCGATCTATATCTATCCATAACTATCTCTATCTATTTCTATCCATCTCTACCCATCTCTATCCATCCCTATCCATCTATATCTATCTATATCTATCTATATCTATCTTTATCCATCTCTATCCATCTCTTTCCATCTCTATCCATCCCTATCCATCTATATCTATCTATATCTATCTATATCTATCTATACTATCTATATCTATCTATATCTATCTATATCTATCTATAGCTTTCCATATCTATCTATATCTATCTATATCTATCTATATAATTCTATATATCTATCTATATCTATCTATATCTATCTCTATCTGATTAATTTACTTAATCTAATCTATCCAATTTAATCCAATCCAATCCAATCGAATCGAATCGAATCTAATTTAATCTAAGCTAACCTAATCTAATCTAATCTAATCTATCTACCTATCTACCTATCTACCTATCTACCTATCTATCTATCTATCTATCTACCTATCTACCATCACCATCAGCGGCTCAAGGAGTGGTTGTATTTGCCATTGGCATCTTCTCGAGTTTCATCACGCAGATCACTGCCACCATGAGTTCTCTACGCATGGCTCGCAGTGAGCAGAACCTGGGAACCCAAATAAACAGAGCTGGAGGTGATGGAGATCAATGACGGACAGTCATTGGATAGCTTTAAGGGACAATTTACAGGAACCTCCCTTATATTGGCCGAAACCGGGGAAAGCATGGTTTCCGGTTAAGATTCTTCCTTAAAGCCAGTGATTTCAATAAACGTTTTGGAAGAGATTTCTTGGAATGATGTTGGAATAGTGAGATGACCTTGGGAAGATGGAAACAAATTGGGATTTATCATCGAATCCCCATTAAGTAATGTCCCGTTGAGTCCCGTTGATCAATCCGGTCTTACCAATAGAATCCATTAGATGGTTCCAAGAATTCATCAGATAATCAAGTCCAAGAAATTATATTGCACTGACTGCTTTAATTAAGAAGAACACACATAAATTATGTAAATTAGAAATAATTGGATGATTAGATGAGGATTAAATGTGAGTCCGCCCGCCTTTCTCTTTCGCCTCACAGGAATCAAAAACGCGCCAAACTCTTGCAGTTCTTCAGTGAACGTGGCCTTTCAGTAGGGCTCTTTGGGCGCCTTGGAAGAACGATGGCGGGGGATCCTCCAAGTAGCGAAGAACTCTGGCAGAGGCCTCGTTTTTGTGGTCAAGTTTGCCCACAGAGTATGGGTCACATATGGTCAAATCCGATGTTTTTATGGGGGGATTACCATCCATTGGTGCTATTTTATGCTATTTTATGATGTTCACCAATGGGGTTTTGACCCATCACCACATGATGTTTTTTATCCCAAAAGCATCCAAAATCCAACAATCCAACCTTCAGTGATCAGCCCTTCCCAGGAAAGTGCAGCAAGCACTGCAGCAAGAGGGACACTTCGAAGTGCGACTGAAGGCGTTAGTCGGGTTTGGGTGTATCGTGAAATCTCGACAGTGAGAAACCGGGTTCAACTGTTTTAATTTGTTCCAGTATATTGCTATATTGTGCTGTAGTATCAATAAGCACTCCAAAAATCTGGTGAACAGGAAACTACGGGACTTACCATGCATTTGGGGGTAAACACCAGGGTTTCAACTGTCATCCTTCCCATCATTTTTTTCATATACTTTTTGGATCACCAAAAAGGTAGAACAGTTATCTTCCAGGGCTTTGTTTTCATCTTGGCCTCATCGTTCTGGGTAAATGATCACATTTCACTAATCTGGAAAGTACGGCTACTTTGGGATAGTTACCCCCATGTTACCTAGCCATTCCAGGCCACAGGGTCACAGGGTTTTTTCGTCGTTACTTTATTTACCCGGATGTATGGATATTGACCATTATGAATAGATAATAACAATAGATATTAATTATTAACTGGGATTAACATGGATTAACCATTATCTGGTTGGTGGTTTGGAACATGAATTTCATTTTTCCATATATTGGGAATGTCATCATCCCAACTGACTTTCACTCCATCACTTTTCAGACGGGTTGGTATACCACCAACCAGTTGGGATTAACATGGATTACCCTCTGGTAAACTAACATAGCTATGGAAAAAATCACCATGCTATTAATGGGAAAATCCACTATAAATTTATAAATGGTCATGTTCAATAGCTTTTTCTATGTTTACCAGGCCGGGTAACCATTTTTAACGATCATTAACCATGATTCATATCGAATGGTCGTGACTTTTTTGACCCGGGATCCACCAGGGGTCACCAGGAGCCTGATGTGATGCTCATCCAGAAGATCCCAGAGCGACTGAAGATGCAGCTACACGAGGCACGGTGAGAGCTTTGTTTATTGCTATTAATTATACATAATTTGTTGTTGAAATATTAATGTTATAAATATTACATAATTTGTTGTTTATAAATATTGCATAATTTATTGTTGAAATCTTTCTTATTTTTGGTTGGTGAACAGGAAGCCGAAGAACATGATCCGAAAAAGAAAAAGCCGGCTCAGCACACAGGAGATGTTTATGAACTCCTTGCTCAGCTTGAACATTTGGCCCTCGCGTAAGGACATCGGGCGCCTTGGCGTAAGACCGACCGGGCCGAACGTGTCGAACGTGTCTAGATGGCGGAGATTTCCCCCAAACACATGGGGCGATTTTTTGATGGGAGAAACATCGAACTAAACGGCTGTTCTTTATTGCCATGTTTGATTACTAGATATATACCTGAAAATGATGGACATTTTTGCAAAAACTACCCGGGATGTGTGTTAAACATGAACCAATTCGGGACCGGTGAACTGGGATTTGTAGGATTTAATCAACATGGGGGGAACCCACAAAATTTTGGATTAAATGGGAAAATATGGTCATTATCCATGAGATCGTGTTTATTTTTGAGACAACTTCATCTTGTAGGATTTTATCTGGTTGGTGGTTTCAAACATGGCTTTTATTTTCCATTTCATATATGGGATGTCATCCTTCCCATTGACGAACTCCATGATTTTTCAAGATGGTTATTGCACCACCAACCAGTGATGTAGACATCTCTTCCGGTGAATCCAATTTGCCTGGAGAAGACTTCCTCGATGATGCGTTAAAGTATGTGTTGTTTGGTCATGCACCATGGTCAAAGATGATTTTTTTGTGGATCGTGATCAATCCGTTAATAGGGACGAACAGTTACATACTCATGAACATTCATGAACAGATTCCGATTGTGTGATGGATGACTAAGCCATTAATACCACGTTTACTCCAGCTGATGACAAAAATCGATTCATCTCATCACCATTATCCCATGTTGAAATCCCTCTTCTTGATGGTGAAATCCTATCATTATCCCAGTATTTTCCCATTAATCCCATTAAGTTTGACCATGGCACACATGTCAGTAGAGTTATGATGTCCAGAAGGAATCCTCGCCAGAACCCCTGGTGTGCTGGATCTGTTCATCGATTATAAACCGTGGATAACATGGGGGATGGTGTATATATATAATATATAGAATATATAATATATATATATATTATATAATATATAATATAATATATATATAATATATATATAATATATAATACATAGCAACCCAGAAACCAGATAGAACACTGTAAAATTATATACAGGTATACTAAAATGTAATTTATGTTCTATTTATTTTGGGTTGCCAATTAATATACATGTATTTAGATATGTTGCATATGGGTGAATCAAAAAGACCTCGAGGTCACTGCACATGGTGGTTAGTACAGGGAACCACCGCAAAAGTAGTTCTAAACATATTATATCATAGAATCATAGAGAATATTTATTGATATTTAGCAATATATATATATATGATATTATATGTATACATTACCTACCTACATACAGAAATACACATCTGCTGCTATACACATGCACATAGAAATAGATTGCGTTGATTTTCGCCAGGGGCTTCTTGGCCACGATCTGTCACCACGCCATGCAGGAGCCGGTTGAGGTTTTAACCATCTGTGGGACATTATGGGACCTTTTTCAGTATGATTTTTTTCAGGATGAATCCAACCATCTTTTTTTTGGAGGCGAACCAACATGAAAAACCGGGGAATCTCTATATATACAGTGTAATTGATAACTGATGGTTACTGATGGTTGGTTCATGATTAAAAGATATTAAAAGGATACACTGTCCGACAGCTGACTATATTAATGAATCCCTGAATAGATAGAATCACATTTCCATGATGTGGATGATTTTGACTTCATAACTTCATATCACTTCCAGGTTTCATATCACTTCCAGGTTTCATATTTCTCTATCTACTCCGGGCTCGCAGTTGTGAACTGCGATGATGGCACTCCTCCAATTTTGGCTCATGTCAGGAGCACTCGGCAGTCCCCGGGCAGGCGAGGGGTCGGAAACTGCGCCGATGAATGTTGGGATACCCTTTGGTGATTCAACATACCCTTTGGTAAACTAACATAATTATGGAAAATCACCATTTTTCATGGGAAAATCCACTATTAATGGCCATTTTCAATAGCTGTGTTAAATTACCAGAGGGTAGATGTCTAGATGGATGATTCCGAATCATTTTCATTGTCGGGATTCCATGTTCAGGTTCGAATCATTTTCTAGTGTCTAGATAGAGGTTTCCTACGTCATAGGGCTACCCCAAAATCATCCATTTCAGATTGGGATTTTCCATGAAATAAACAATCCAGCTAGGGGTAACACCATTTATATATATATAGTATTATATATATAGTTCAATGTACCCATTAGTTTACCCATGTGATTGGATTCCTTTTCCTGGGCCCAGTGGGGCCCAGTCAACTTGGCCTGGCCCACAGTTCGACCACGGCGGTTGCCTGGAGGAAACCGTTTCTGATGATGAAGAAGTTTTTTTTTGTACCACTAATGTCATCTGATATCAGTGAAATCAGGCATCTAAGAAACATTATGAAACTACTCTTCTGATATTAGATCAATAGATGAACAGGTTTACCTTACCTGCCCCTTTCCTCCCTCAGCCACCCTCGGGCGGTTGGTTCTACCACTGCTGCAGGATGTCTTCCTCCCTGGCACCGACTGCCACGACGTCTACGTAATTGCAGCTTGGGACAAATGACAGCTGTGCCACGATTTCTATAGTAGTGGAAAACACCAAAAGTGGTGATTTATTGGCAATTTTGTTGTTTTTCATAGCATTTAATGGTGGTTTAATGGGATTTCATGGATGAACAAATCATGCTGCTTATTATCAGATTGCCCATTGCGAGTTGTCTGAAAATAGAGGATACCGGGATACCCACAAATAGCAAGCTATTAATAGGGAACATGATGGCAGTCCATTGGAATTGGGGATAGCCAATTTTCAGACAAACCTATATCATATAATATAATATTATATACGTGTATGTGTATGTATATATACATATAAATAATATAAATTATATATATATATATGCACCAGGCCCTGCCACCCCCAATGGGATGGGTCCCATATACTGCCCCCATATGAGATCTTCCCCCTCCCCCTCCTGTGGTGTGGTGGGGGTGTGGTACTGTCCCCTTCCTCCCTGTGGTGTGGTGGGGGCGTGGTACTGTCCCTCTCCCCCCCTGTGGTGTGGTGGGGGTGTGGTATGGTATGTTGGGTATGTATGGTGTGTATGGTCCGTCTGGTATGGCATGTTTGGAAAGTATGGTATGTTTGGTATGTATGGTAGGTATGCTATGTATGGCATGAATGGTTGTTATTGTATGGATGGTAAGTATGGTATGTAAGTCTGTTGGGTATGG
>Ga0126342_10016229_pt1 | contig 13000 bp, 17 predicted proteins | sample Cyp1metagenome_FD_92528 | JGI IMG/M metagenome (GOLD analysis project Ga0126342, IMG submission 92528) | Coral microbial communities from Lord Howe Island, Old Settlement Bay, Australia - Cyphastrea 1 metagenome | ecosystem: Host-associated > Invertebrates > Cnidaria > Coral ... | reverse complement strand
GATGCTCCAAAATGCAACCCCTCGCAGGAAATCAGCGCCCTGACCTCCTAACATCTCTCATGAACACTTCTTTTGTACTGCGCCTGCCACGGAAAATGCATCTTTGCAGACCCTCTTCAAATGTCCCACGCCTGCCATCGTTTTTGGAAATGCAACAAAACCCTCACGTTTTGCTCACTTTTGACAAGGTGCACAATCCTTTGAACCTGGTGTGTCTTGTACATTTTGACTTGGAAATCCGCTTCGCGCCACAACGGCGTGCAATTTTTCATCTCTCATCTGGCCAGCTGGCTCTGCACCCGCCGCTTTAGCGAGCCTACTTTTCGACCCTCCGGGGCCACAAATCATTGGAAAAACACAGGGTTTCGCGACTTTCCTACCTTTTCGCGCATCTGCATCTTCTTTCTTCTGACTCTTTCTCTTCTAATCTTTCTCTTCTCTCTGCCTCTGCCCTGCTCTGCTTTTCACCTGTCCATATTGTCGGAAGTTTGACTTCTAAACTTCCTTCGATAACATACCTTGAAGGGTTCATTTGGATTTTGTGCAATGGCAACATCTTTCGCAGCCTCACCTGAGCTTCTCAAATGCCAACGTCACAGACGAGCAGTAGAAGAGGAAAAAGACAGAGGCCTGGACAATGATCGTTGATCAGTTTTTCCGTTTTTTCCGACATGCACCTCTGCGCGCACTGAGAAGCATATCTCCAGTCAGCCGCTTTGCTTCAAGGCTTGAGCATGCAATCAATCGCAAACCTTATGTGGCAAAATTGTGCATATCTCAATATCTCTTCTGCAGTTACATTGTGATACTTAACATAGCATTCAGTCCTGCCAGTGCAACTGCTTTGTGGTACAGGGTCAATCTATGATTCAACTTTTGCAATGCAAATCAGCCCTTGGTGATTTCGAGGGCCTTCAGAGGAGCTGTGCGCGAACGAATACTGTGCAGTAGCGAGCACCATGAATCATCTGGCAAAGTGTTGTGGCCCTGACACAAGTCAGACGCTGCAAGCGACCTGTAACTCGTAACTTGTGCCCATGTACACCCTGTCAAACATCGGCCAAAAGATACAACCTCAATGATCCTGAACTACTCATAGTGTTGTGGTCTGTATTTGCAAATTCTCGCCCATTCTGCTCCTGACAGCGCTGCTCTCTGGTCAGCCAAAAGGTCTGCCGAGCCTGCCCAAGAACCCAAATCTTGCCATTCTGTTCCACGCTGGCGAAAGCACACTCCATCCACAGTGTCTCAGCATGTACATAAACACGAGCCTTAAGCCAGTGGCGGTGAAGCGGAACCAAACAAACATGTAAAAACAAAAAAATCCGCCGACCCCAGGGAACCAGGGAAAGTACGCCTGAGAAGCAACGCCAAATGGGCAAGAAAGAGGGCGCGACGACGCATGAAAAACGGAAGCAACGTTCCGGAGGCTTGAACGCTCCGACGCCGGCGCCAGAGGCAGCTGCCAGCCGAAGGCCCCGGCCGTCCTTAGTTTCATGGTGCTTCCGCGCTGCGAGGCCAAGGTTTTGGAGGCTTGCAAGCTGGAATTTGGAGCTATTTGGAGCTAGGTTCTAGTCGCGTTAGAAAGCGACGTTAGGCACAGGCAGCCGTCTGTCGAAGGCCCCGCCCGTTCTCTAGTTCCATGGTGCTTCGCAGCTGCGGACCCAAGGTTTGGAGGCTTGCAAGCTGGAATTTGGAGCTAGGTTCTAGCCGCGTCAGAAAGCGACGTTAGGCACAGGAAGTCTGTCGAAGGCCCTCCGTCCTTTAGTTCCATGGTGTTTCGCTGCTGCGAGGCCAGGCGTTTGGAGGCTTGGGGCACCTAGACTGAGTGAGAAAAAGAGGCAAATTTTTGAACATGTTTGAACACTTTGTCTTTTCTTGCGCGTTCATGGAAGACTGTATTTTTGCAATGCTTGCCTTTTAAACATGGCACTTTGCTGTGCATAGTTGCTGTTTCTACTTCAGGGAAGGGGGTCTGTCATCATATACGGTGAAGTTGACCGGGACTTTTCTTTCGTTTTGGGTCTTGGAAAAGCATGTTAGACCCTTGCGCTTGGGGTCTGCCCCACTTGTCACTGAGGGTGGCCGAACTTGGAGCGCTGGGTAAGCTTGGGGCACCTGGACTTCAGAGTGAGAAAAGAAGAGGCAAACTTTTGAACATGTTTGAACGCTTTGTCTTTTCTTGTGCGCTCATGGAAGAGTGTATTTTGGCAATTTTTGGCCTGTGACCTGCTTTGCGGTTTAGATGGGGTGTCTTAGCATGCCTATGTTTTTTGCTCGAAGGGAAAATAAACATCTTGCCAACCTTTCGCCGCACTTTGTCTGAAATTTCGCATTGGGCCTTTGTCTGAAATTTCGCGAGGCGTTCGACTCCTCTCGTGCCTGGATACTTAAACTATCTTCAATTCTTACATGAATATTTCATCGGATCCCGGATAACCGGAAAAAACTGTCCTGCATCTTTTTCCCATTCATACAAGGTTGCACTAGGTTCCCCATGTCAAGGGTCTAGCAGGAAGTTCCCTAAGGGATAATGGTAAAAGTCTAAAATGAAAAACTAACACCTTATACATCATAGTTTTGAGGGTCTACAATGATAGGGTCTCAAAGTCTACAATATTTTTGTGAACCAGGTAAGACCCTGGGCCCTGAACCCTGGAGGTATACCCATTCCAGACCCTAAGAAGTTGGGGGTGCTCTACCATAAGCGCACAAGATCCCCTTGTGGGGCTGGGATGTGCACAGCTGTGCAATTTATTAAGCAACCAGAAAGCGATCAGTTCAACCAAGGCCCAGAGGGCCCACAGTCTAAGGCACGAAACCAAGTGGAGACATCCAACTGCCGCGTCAAGAAACAACCGGGACAGAGTCAGCAAACTTCGACGGACAAGGTACCAGCAGGTTGGGAAATCATTCTAGAAAAGGTTTGCGCAGATTCCCTGAAGAGCCAAGACCCAAAGAGTTTGGACACCAACCGGCGAATCTGGAAAGCTTCCCAAAACCAGAAACAATCGACAAACCCTTTGGAAAAAGGCAGCAGAGCGAAGAGTGGGTACCGCAAGAGCGCAGAAACCACCGTGCCAGTCCAGAAACCTTCCGCAACCTTCTTGGCATCTAGAGCACCTCATCATGCGTCATGTCTGGCAAATTTCATGCTGATCCAATCCCATGACCAAGTCTTGAAACACAGAACGCATGAACGGGGAACTCTCTGAATCCAATTGCCAATTCGGGAAGAGGCATCCCTTTGAGCAGGGAACTTCCCGGACCTGTAAAGCTTTCTCGCGCAAGAAGTTTAGTGTATCTTGTGTTATCTAATTGTTCGCGGTTTCCCCACTAGGCCTACGATTTTTTTGACGCAGCGGTATCAGTTTCGGTTTTTTTTTTTCCAAGCGCAGACTCACAAAAAGTCTGTGCACCGAACCTAAGCCTCTATCCGTGTTCAAAAACAACCAGTTCAAAGAGAAGGCTCAGGAGAACGAATTGGACGAACAGCAGAGCTAACTACGGGCTAGCCTTCTTCGTGACAATGAGCCGCAGGTAGTATAGAAGATGGGTGTGGATAAAAAAAGTAGGTAATTTACAGTGCAAATAAAGAATCAGTCACAGCTTCGGTGGCAAACAAATCTGCACCAAGAGAATCTAGCGGCCTCAACATTATACCAAAAATCTATTGGCCAACCTGCTCTGCTTCGCTGCGTTGCAGCGGTTTGCCAAGCACAGCACGAACCCATCCTGTCAATGCCGCTCCCTTGGAATGTCCCCTCTGCAAGACAGTTGCAAGTCCGGCTGGCTCCTCAGATAATCAGTGAGAATGCCTGGGGTCCTGGCCACCCAACTCGATGGTGTGGGGCTGCTCTTTACGATGCAAGCAATCGGCATCCTGGAAACGGCCAGCATTTAAACAATTTTGAAATCGAAATTAGCGGTGCCAAAAAGCTGGGTGCAAGAACCCACTCCCGCACTACCTTGGCCCCTATTTTCCCCTGCCCAGACCCACCGGTGCCCCTATTTTCTCTTGCCGTGCCCCAAGGTACAGACCTCACATTTGACCCTACCGCAGCCTCACATTCGACCCTACTCCACAAGAACCACACGCAACCTCACATTCGACCCTACCCTACCAAAATACGCAACCCTTCCAGGAAAAAACAACATTGCCCGGTTCGCATTCGGCCCTACCCCACTTTTCCCGGTTCACATTCGACCCTACCACACATGAGGCCAAACTCAAGCCGGTTCACACTATTCGACCCTACCTCAAACCAGCCATCCGTGAACCAACCCCCCTTGAACAAGTACATTCTTTGGTATCAAATCAACCAGCCCCCCTTGAACAAGTACATTCATTGGTATCAAATCAACCAGCCCCCCTTGAACAAGTACATTCATTACATTCATTGGTATCAAATCAACCAGCCCCCATTGAACAAGTACATTCATTGGTATCAAATCAACCAGGCCCCCTTGAACAAGTACATTCATTGGTATCAAATCAACCAGCCCCCCTTGAACAAGTACATTCATTACATTAATTGGTATCAAATCAACCAGCCCCCCTTGAACAAGTACATTCATTGGTATCAAATCAACCAGCCCCCCTTGAACAAGTACATTCATTCGTGTCAAATCAACCCCTTGAACAATTACATTCATTGGTACCAAAGTTGTATGTAGACAAGTTGTGTGTGACAAAGTTGTATTGTGACGTTAATGAATGTGACAAGTTGTATGTGAACAAGTTGGTGTGTGACAAAGGTGTGTTACAAAGGTGTGTGTCAAACAGTTGTGTGTGACAAAGCCATGTGTGACAAAGTTGTGTGTCACAAAGTTGTGTGTGACAAAGTTGTGTGTGACAAAAAACTGCGTGTGACAAAGTTGTAAGTGACAAGTTTTTTTTGACAAAGTTGTATGTTAATGTGAAAAAGTTGTGTGTGACAAAGCTATGTGTGACAAAGTTGTGTGTGTGACAAAGTTGTGTGTCACAAAGTTGTGTGTGTGACAAAGTTGCGTGTGACAAAGTTATGTGCGACATCATCATCATCATCATCATCATGATCGTCCATCGTCATCATCATCATCATCACCATCATCATCCCCATCATCACCATCATCATCATGATCATCACCATCATCATGATCGTCCATCGTCGTCATCATCATCATCACCATCATCATCATCACCATCATCACCGTCATCATCATCATCATGATGATCATCATCATCTCCGGGACCTTTTTTTCGAAGCTAAAAACGCCACTTTCTCACATTCGACCCTACCCCAAAATGAGGGTAGGGTCAAATGCGAAACCATTGGGGTAGGGTCAAATGCGAGGCACGTACCGTGCACCACAACGGCAAAAGCAGTCTTAAAGCCTTGAAGCCAAACAGGGGTTCTACAAAGTATGCATGCATGGATGGATGGATGAATGTAGGCGTCTATGTGTTTATTCGCGTTTACGTTTGCATTTGCATTTTTTTGCATTTCTATTTGTATGCGTGTTTGCATGTGTATTTGTATGCATTTCTATGTACATGTGTTTATCATAAGATGCTTATTTAACATGTATACCGCTATATGCATGTTTTTGTGTGTCCACCTCAAGTACTTAGCTCCTCATCCCAATGATCGGGTCTGCGACAAAAGCCTTGCACGCGGCCACCGCCACTTGCACAGAGAAGCAGAACAAGTCAAAAAAATCAAACAAAATTCAATTAAGCAGAAATGATTCAAATGCTGGCAATTTCTCACCGCGAAGAAGTTTGCAGTAACACTATGAATCTTCCAGTTGAGTTTGCCATCACCTTCGGTGCCAGCCTGCCCCAAGTCTGGACTGTAAAGGCCGCAGCTGCCGCAATGGCCGCAACATTGGAGGTGGCCAACGCAATGCCCATCAAAGCAATTCCAATGGCATGTGAAAAACAACAGCACAAAAGCAAAAAAACACGTGCATTAAAAAAACGAGATGGATAATATGGAAAACCAATGGAGTATGTGTTGAAGAGTCGCAAGGAAATGTGTTTGCTTCCTAGCCTTTCCACATCTGATCTCAAGCATGGCTTCAGGCTAATGGCATGTTTGATTTGTGATGTTGTCTGGGCCTGTTTGTATAGGAGCTAGCGCGCTCAAGCCTGTCTCTCATATGTAGAATGTTTGACCCTTCTACACGTTCAGTCAGCCACTTTTGATTCAATGTCGTGCAGCGTCACATTGGAAGCCTTCGATTTGATCCCAAAGTTCGTAAGAATAAATAATCGAATGAAGTTTAGAAGTCAAACTTCCAACAATATGGACAGATGAAAAGCAGAGATGGGAAGAGTCAGGGAAGAGAAGAGAAGAAAAGAGAAGAAAGGAGAAGAGAAGAAGAAAGAAGATCAAAAAAGAGAAAGCCTCAGAAGAAAGAAGGTCCAGGTGCGCGAAAAGGTAAGAAAGTCGCAAAACACTGTGTCTTCAAATGATTTGTGGCTCCGGAGGGTCGAAAAGTAGGCGCGCTAAAGCGGCGGGTGCGGAGCCAGCTGGCCAGATGAGAGATGAAAAATTGCGCGCCGTTGTGGCACGAAGCACGTTTCTAAGTCAAAATGCACAAGGCACACCATGTTCGGACCACTTTTGGAATTGTGATGTCGAAAAAATGCACGCGTTGTGGCGCGAAGCAAATTTTGAAGTCAAAATGCACAACACACACACACCGGGTTCGGACCACATTTGGAAGTTGTGATGTCGAAAAAGTGCACGCCGTCGTGGCGCGAAGCACATCCCAAAGTCAAAATGCACAAAGTAGGTCAGCTTCGGAGCACTTTTAGGAATTGAGATGTCGAAAAAGTGCACGCCGTTGTGGCGCGAAGCATATTTCGAAGTCAAAATGTGCAAAGCACGTCAGCTTCGGAGCACTTTTAGGAATTCAGATGTCGAAAAAGTGCACGCCGTTCCTGCGCGAAGCACATTCCGAAGTCAAAATGTACAAAACACACCATTCTCGGAGCACGTTTTGAATTTGGGATGCGGTTTTGTGTTGCAGGCGCAAGGGATTGTGCACCTTGTCAATAGTGAGAAAGAACGTGAGGGTTTTGTCGCATTTCCAAAAACAATTGCAGGCGTGGGACATATGCAGAGGATCTGCAAAGATGCATTTTCCGTGGCAGGCGCAGTACAAGAGACATGTTCATGAGAGCTGTTCGGAGGTCAGGGCGCTGATTTCCTGAGACCGGCTGCATTTTGGAGCATGAGATCTTCAGGTTTGCTAAGATGATTTTGCGTGACAGGTGCACCACTTCGTATGACCTGGCTTCACTTTTTCCTGGCAGGCGCAATACTTTAGAGACATGGACTGGAAAAATCGCAAGCGCATTGGTACCAGGCCGTCAGCTCTGCACTCAACTTTCCATTATTGAAGTCTCGCAAAATTGCTTCGTTTTTGATGTTGCCAACTTCAAAAATTGAGGAAGTCTCGCAGAAATATTTCGTTTTCAATGTTGTCAACTTCGAAAATTGAGGAAGTCTCGCAGAATTGCTGCGTTTTTGATGTTCTCAAGTTCAAAAATTCACAAATTCTCGCAGGATTGCTGCGTTTTTGATGTTCTCAAGGTCAAAAACTGAAGAAGTCTCGCAGGATAGCTTCGTTTTCAAGCTTGCAGAAAAACAGATAGCTAGATAGATAGATAGATAGAATAGTTAGATAGATAGAATAATTAGATAGAATAATTAGATAGGTAGACTAATTAGATAGATAGCATAATTAGATAGATAGAATAAGTAGATAGATAGACTAATTAGATAGATAGAATAATTAGATAGATAGAATAATTAGATAGATCGAATAATTATATAGATAGAATCATGAGATAGAATAATTAGGTAGATAGAATAATTAGATAGATAGAATAATTAGATAGATAGATTAATTAGATAGATAGATTAATTAGATAGATAGATAGGTAGATAGATAGATAGATAGACAGATAGATAGATAGATAGACAGATAGATAGATAGATAGATAGATAAACAACTACAACTACAACTACGACTACAACTACAACTACATCGACTCTACACTACTATAACAACTACAAATACAAATATACCACGCTACATTACACAACACTAATTACACTACACTACACTACACTACACTACACTACACTAATTACATCTATATAATTACACTACACTATACACCGCATCACACTAAAACTACAACAACATCATCATCATCCACAACAACAACAACTACTACTACTACTACCACCACTACTACTAGTACTTCTACTGCTGCTGCTACTGCTACTGCTACTACTGCTACTACTGGTGCTACTGCTGCTACTGCTACTGCTACTCCTGCTGCTGCTGCTGCCACTGCTATTGCTACTGCTACTGCTACTACTGTTGCTGCTACTGCTACTACTACTTCTACTACCACCACCACCACCACAGCTACAACTACAATTACAGCCACACTACGTTACACTACACTACACTAATTGAACTGCAGCACACTACAGTTAGAAATACAAATGCAACTACACTACATTACACAACGCTAAACTACACTAATTACATTACACTGCAACTAAAACTGCAAGTGCAACTACACTGACAACTACCACTACATTGCACTACACTACACTTCGCTACAACTACCACTACACTACTTTACACTACAATACGCTAGGCTACACTACACTATACCACGCTACAGTACACAACACAACAGTAAACTACAATTTCACCACACCACAACTGCAACGGCAACTGCAAGTACACAACACTAATTACACTACATTACAACTACAACTTAAAACTACAACTCCACTACACTACACTAAAACTACACCTACAACTACAACTACACCTACAACTACAACTACAACTGCACTACACCACACTACATCCAGCAGTTGTGGTGAGGTGACCACTGCAACCATTGCAGCCACTCCAAAAAACACAGCTCCAACCACCTTTCGGTCCATCAGTGGATTCGCTCTGCCATCCGTGAGTCACAGCAACCAAGCTCTCCTATAGGTTTCCTATTTTTGAAACTTCCGCCACCGCCGTGTGCGGTACTACTGGTAATTTTTGTGTGTATTTTGTACAAGTGCCATCAACCATCTGAAACAAGAAACTGAAGCTCTATCTTCTTTCAATATACTTAGGCTGCTCTCTTCCGTTGCAGGACACAACATGAGGAAATCAAGGACACCAGCCTTCTGCCTTGATACGGTATACTAAGTAAGTTACTACTTAGGTATCTTTTCCTGTCCTTTTTCAAGCAATTCCTGGCTACACAGCCCGACCAGCCATATCAGCCATGGCTGTAGCACTAGACTAGATTCTACATCGAGAATTAGAGCCCTCACCCTAAACCTACAGAGCCTGTCACCAAATGGATACTGTAACCATGCAACAGTGCAACACATGAGGAAGAAAGACCAATCAGTCTATTAACGACACAGAAGACTCTCACTTTGTGATCATGCACAGCGTCCCATCTCACCTCCACAATTTCTGCAGAGGTTGGTCTCTACAATGAAACTTCGAACAGCTTTCAAACTCAATTCTGGTCCCTAATGTGGTTGCATCAATACAGCTGTTTCGGGCATATCTAGATCCACGCAACATAGAAAATCACCCGACAAAAGACAGATTGCATTTCTGCCATTCAGAAAAGATGGTGAAACGTCAGCAAGTTTCATGTGCACACTGTCTACAACAGTGTACAGCAATCATTCGACTTCTTGCTGTCGACATAGGAAAACCTTTGTTGAAGAAGGACGTTTCCAGTAGATATGAAAAAGACTTCACGAGAAACCACAAGAGAAAGTTGACTCCACAGTCCACCCCTAGGTGCCAGGAAAGAGAGGTTTGTGATACGATACCGACGATACCCCTAAGCTAAGCAAAACACTTGGCCACTCAAAAACACAAAGTAAAGCCACAGGGATGACAGCCGTGGAACCCCCCCCGCATAAACAGGACTAAACAAATCCCCAAACAGAACAAACAGGACTAAGATTAAACTAAGATTAAACTAAGATTAAACTAAGTGTGTAAAGTGTGATACTACATTCAGACCAAGGCTGGAAGCTCACCACCTTCGCCAGAACAAACTTTGAAGAACACGAAGAACACGTTGCTGGGCGGAAAAGTAAACGAAGTAAACTGAAAAAATAAACTGAAACGAGTCAAACGAGCATCCACAAGGCAGTGACTCTCCAAAGCTCCATCTTGTTAAGCTGCCCATCGCCCAAAATGTCACCCTCCTGGAAGAAAAGAGGTGTCCAGAGTAGTCCAGAGAACTCAAGAAATCATTAAGAAATACAATGTAATTGACAATGTCCAATTTATATCAATTTATTCGATTATTTTGGTCCTGCATCACCCAATCCACTTCACTGTCTTGCACTTCGATGCCACCGTTCAAGTCAGTCAAGTAGGCCTGGCATCCGGCCATCAACATGAAAATGTCCGAAGAACTGAAAAAACTGGAAGAACTGGAAGAAGACAAGGTTGATGTTTTCTCCATTTGATAAAATCGTGTTCATTGCCACACATGCCACCATTCACCAAGTGGCACCGGATCTGACGCCAGAATCATGTAACACAGTGCATGCCTTCAGTTCCTCCTTTGAGAGTTTGCCGGTCTTGGAAACGTCATACCTGAAATAAACACTTTTGAAGTTTCTCAAATATGTTTCAAAATCATTGGACCACATCTGAATCCACATTCATACTTTGACATGACTATTGCACATCTTGAATGTCCAATTCATTGTGTCAACTGGTAGCTGGTTTGGTAGTTAGCTCTGGCTCTGGCTTGTTCAGTTTGTCTTCAAAGAGTGCACGATTCTCCGTGTATGTATGCCAACCTCAGCAAAGTTGCATCACGTTGCATCACATCAGGACATACATCAGACCTACATGCAGAATTTGATTCTGTAAGGAAAATTCCAACAGTGAGTTCTCCGCACCAAGGTGAGTTTCAGCAAAGTTTCCAACAAATGAGGAGTTCCTCTAACTCGTCAATCACAATGGCCTGATCGCCAGCCTCACAAGCACAACATTTAAGGCATCTCTGTGAAGATATATGATATATGGTCTACTATATAATACATATATATATATATATATACATATTATTGCGAAGAAAAAACGAATTTCAGCATTTCATTCATTTCATTGCAGCAACATCCACAAGTGCAGAAATGTACCTTGTCATACAGTTTCAGCAGAAAGTCAACCTGTTCATCACCTCAATGTGAAACGCGACAGTGGAAAATGGCAACGCCATTGTTCTTTGAGTTCATGTTGAGTTGAAGACACTTTGTTTTGTGATGTTATGTGACTTTGTTGTTTTCAATCCCAATTATATTTATATTTATATTTATTTATATATATACATATGTAGAGATATGTTTTGAAATCTTGTCTGCGGAGAATGGCATGCTGGCACAAAAAAACTGGAAAGGCAAACAAATGGTCAAGCAGCTTGGTAGCGTTCCAGGCGGTGTTGAAGAATCCATGTCAGTCAAGAGTTTGACTACTTGGTCGCGCCTTATGGTCGATCAATATATAAGAGTCACAAAAATCAGTTCCTGCAATGATGATGGAGACCCAAGAAATTCAACAACTAAATTTGATGCGAATTTGTCAGGTGCAAGACTGAACAACTGCCCAGAATAAGTCCAACGCTCCAGTTTGCCAGAATTGTTTGTATCGTAGGTCCTGATTGTTCACGCGCAATTTGGTTTGAATTGTCATCATGCACAGGCGACTAAAACTACCAACGCAGTATCAAAAAGGTGTTGCCAAATTATTCTGTTTGCTGACCACCGTTTGAACAAAATGTGCCTGATGATTTTGCCCAATTTCACCTCCCAGCAAGATCAAAATGGAATGCGTCTTGAAAAGTGAACGCTCACATCTGAACAATGTGGCATTTTGCAGGCAATGTTGGTTTCAACATTCCAGACCTTCCGGGCATACTCTGCAAGAGCAGCTTGTCTTCGCCTTTGCTCTGCCACATTCACCTTGCAACATGTTGCCATGTGGTCCACATGTAAAACTGAAATTGAAATGGCGGGTCTTAAACAAGGTCAACTTGGTCAACTTGGTCAACTTCATCTCTGTCCGTTTTCAATTGTCACTCTTGTCCAGTTCATTCAAACATGGAAAATTGTTCTGGGATCGAAAAGATTTTTGTGCAATGTAAGGCGCCGGAGTTGGTCGGACTTTGCTGTTCCTCCGTGTTCTGCGTGCTGCTATGATGGCAGCGACGTTGCCGACCGGCATTTCGAAGAGCCGGTATTTTGTATGTTGATGAAACCAAAATTTTTGAAAAACGTTCAACTGCAGTGTCGAATCTCATCTGCCCACAATTTTCAAGTCATGCAATGTTCGGAAGGTTTCGGCTTTAAAACATTGTCGTTTTTCTATGTGATTCCATGTTTTTGGCGTTTCAAGCTCGCCGTTTTGAACCTCTGCAAAACGCATTACAGGAAGTATTGCACTAAGCAAACATCATTATATAAGTAGAGACAAATGTTATGCTTACACCAAACAAACAAACAAACTGCGAAGCGTCAAGTTCAATTTCAAGTCCACCAAACAGTGCAGTATCAGTCAGCTTCTAGTTTTCACTCACGCCAGTCTATCAGTCACAGTACAACGTCTCACAGCGTCAGTTGAGTTCCTAGTGCCTTGAGCCAAACCATAGTTTGGCAGTGCAGTAGATTCAGTGTACCGTGCAGTGGAGTGCAGAGTGGCAGTCATATCTAACACTCCCCTTTGGATCAGCAGTCCAGTTGAGTGACTGAGGATCCACACTTACCAGTAGTACCGCACAAGGCGGTGAAAATAGGAAACCTATGGGAGAGGTTGGGTTGTGAATCAGGGATGGCAGAGCGAATCCACTGATGGACCGAAAGGTGCTTGAGGTCTCCTCTCTTTCACTCTCTTTCTCTGACTATCTACCTACCTACCTATCTATCTTCTATGTATCTAT
>Ga0126342_10016228_pt1 | contig 13001 bp, 10 predicted proteins | sample Cyp1metagenome_FD_92528 | JGI IMG/M metagenome (GOLD analysis project Ga0126342, IMG submission 92528) | Coral microbial communities from Lord Howe Island, Old Settlement Bay, Australia - Cyphastrea 1 metagenome | ecosystem: Host-associated > Invertebrates > Cnidaria > Coral ... | reverse complement strand
TCAATGTCTAGGCTTCACCCCTCATCTCTCAACAACTTTTTGCGCTCATCCTGTTTCAATATCGAACTTTCCCTTTCCCCTATGTGCCCATCAATTTCCTGCATCCATTTCGCTTCATACGTATACTTCCCCCACTGGCCTCGCCACCACTTCTTACGTTTTTATTGTTTCAATACCGCAACTTCCCCGGCATCAACAACTTCTTGCATGCATCTTGTCTCAGTATCTAAATTCCCCCCACCCTGTGCCAGGTCCAAAAAACGTGTGCGGGTTCCAAAAAGAAGGCGCCACGGTCCAACAACATCCAGCCCAATGTGAGCGCCTATAACAATGGAGTTTCCCCCCCACCCTATGGAGGCAAGGTCCACGAAGCAGGCGCACGGGTCCAAAAAACAGAAGCCGAGCTCAGAAAAAATTAATTTGGCTGTCGAAAAAAAATTCCCTGGGTCCAGCACAAATACATGCAGGTCCAAACAAAAATAACCCCACAGGGTCCAGAAAACACACAAGCAAGTCTCCCACATTTTTTGTGACCCTAGGTCCCAAAAAAAATCCGGTTAGGTCCAAAAAACATGTACAGGTCAAAAAAAAGGGTGCCCAGGTCCAAAAAACATGCATCCCATTTTTAATGGGGGGAGTCGGAGTCAGAAACAAAAATAACAAAAAGCGTCCACAGTTTGTATTTGAAACAAATCCAGAATCCCTTGCGCTTTAATGTTGGTTCAGAATTTGAAAATGATGTGGTTATGTGTATTTGGGTGGGTATGTCTGAATCTATTGGCAAGTGCAAGATTCCACACTGACTGACTTCAAGTTTTCAATTTTCAGCCACTCTTCGACTTCGAATTTAGATACCATACTATGTCAAATTTCGGAAACAACACAGCACAAACTGTGGTCTGTGGTCAATCCAGGCCAAGCCAGGTTACGTCCAGTACCATCTTGATGAGCTCAACAAAGCTCGTACCGCTTCCTGTGTGAAAGCGGTTATGCAAATTCACGAGGTACTTGATGATCGCCGGCGGCATCCTGGAACTCAGAACCCTGCATTCGAGCCCTTTCGACAACGTGAGGAGGAGTGACTCATTGCAAGGGTCCTCCGACAGAGCGGCGTAAAAGCTCTCGCTCAGACTGGCAAACGACAATGCCTGGTACCCAGTGACTTTCTCACCGTCAGGACCAATCTCTGGCTGCAACATCCAAGCTTCGCCTCTCACGCCTTCAACAATTCCGTGAAGGCGAAGCGATGCCTTGTAAGCCTGCTTGACACCACTCTGGTAGCGGTTGTTGAGCTCGTGACGGGTGATAGCCCTCTTCCGGGTGGAAAAAGGACTTGCACTGGAACTGTCACCAGACAGGCTGTTGTCACCCAAGAAGAATCTCAGCCTCTGCTTTTCATTGCCAATCTGTCAGGGTCAGGCTAAATCCACTATAAATGGCCATTTTCAATAGCTATGTTAGTTTACCAGAGGGTAACACAATAATAAACTATTCCCCAGTCATCACCATTTTTATAGGTGCTATGTTGACCATTCCCAGTCATGGGTTGTAAAAAATGAGATTGTTTTACCCACATTAATCAGTTTATAGATTGGTTTATAAACCCCATTAACCATAAGTCATATCTACCATAAACCATAGTTAAGCAACTTATATCTGCCATAAACCATATTTAAACCATAGTTAAGCAACTTATATCTACCATAAACCATATTTAAACCATAGTTCGGCAACTTATATCTACCATAAACCATATTTAAACCATAGTTAAGCAACTTATAATCATAGTTCTATGCTTGCTAATCTCCATCTTTGGCTGATAACATCACCATTGTCCCATAGTTTTTCCTATGGTTTTCCTATGAAATCACCATTTTCCCATGGTTTTCCCATGGTTTTCCCCAGGTTTTCCTATGAAATCACCATTTTCCCGTGCTTTTCCCATGGTTTTCCTATGGAAAAATCCATTTCGAAGGCATCGTTGTTGCGGCCTTGCTCCAGGTGATGGGCTCCAGCATGCGCTGCGGATCCGCGCCCCCGAAGGCCACCTGCGAGGGCTCCAGGTCCTGCAGCTCCAGGCACATGATTTGTTCATGAGTTTCATGAGAAAATAATCAATTATATGAATTATATCTATTTATCTATCTATCTAATCTATCTATACATCTAGATATCTATCAATCAATTATCAATCTAGATTCAGGATTAGTTTCTACCCATCCAGCTGGTTAACCCACTTCAAAATCGCCAAATTACATGAAAAATATTCCATTTTTCTTGGTTCAATCACTGGTTGGTGGTTTTAACCATCTTGAAAAATGATGGAGTTCGTCAATGGGAAGGATGACATCCCATATATCATGATTTCAATGGGAATAAGAACGGATCCTAAAATGGAGGTACGTTAATACCATATTTCTGGCCATATTTTGCTGGGATATTCCCTTACATAGGCCTTACATAGGCCTTATATATGGTAGGTACCTCCATTTTAGGATCCTGAAATGGCCATTGATGATTTCCATGGGAACATAATGGAAAGTATGGGAAACACCATCCATTTAGGTGATTTTGTTCGGGCAAATGCTGGTAAATATTCCATAATTACATGGAGCATCTGGGTGATTTGTTCATAGTTTTTTGTTCTGTGGATTCCTGATGTTTCATGATTTGTCAACCGAGTTTTCCATGTGAAAATGTTGGGAAAAGTCCGGGAGTTGATGATTTTTGGGGGAGAAAACTCACCATTCGAAAGGTAGAATTCATCACTCAAAATGGTGCTTTCACCATGAACAAATGGGATTTCATGGGTTTTGATCATGAAGAAATAGATTGCGCTCCTGGGGGTCTCGGGAGTTATTGGGATTCTATGGTGGTTCACGGTGATTTCTAAATCGTCGAACCGCTTTCTCGAGGTTTTCTCGGAAACCCTCACCCGCCGATTCCTCGCTATCAGTCAGGAAGACGCCAAAATGTGGTCGACGGGCAAGGCCGTTGCGTACCAACCTCGGCACATCCCTCAATTCTATGAGGTAAGGCTCCTTAGGTAAGTTGGGTTATACCTCCAATAACTACGGAGTATGGTACTTATACCTGTGTGGCAAAAAATGGGGTTATACACTAACTTATAACCAGGGGGGCCCACCTTCTATGAGGTTTTGATGATTTTCTGCACTTTATCATGGGGTTGTATGATTTCCATAGCATTCCATCTTGATCCTGTCCTCGCATAAATGACTTCCGGTGAATTTGGCACCACATAAATAGATCTGACATTTGGGCACTGACCAAAAGGTGGGGGGCATCTTTTTTCACAAACAAGACCTTTAAGCTACAAAAAAATGGGGGTCACGGAGGCGATAGGTAACCAGGTTTGGTTGCCCAGAGCCATCTGGGGCTCCACAAAATCTAAATTTGGATGCTCACTCCACCCACTGAGTGGATTATAGGCATATGAAAAGTCAGCTGAATATATGGAATTATCCGTACTTGGTTACAGGATGGGGCCCCCAAAATGCCTTATAAGTGGCTTAACTATGGTTTATGGTCAATATAACTATAGTTAATTGTTTTTTTACACCAAAAACAAAACTGAGGGGGGGCAACATCCGGTACGGACTATGTATATTGAATCGCTACTACCTGAAAAAAAATGAGATGCGCCCCACAAGTCGCCACGAAAAACCACCTCTCAACCCCAGTGCCACATGTTTTGGTGCCATGCCGGCGCGCTTCAGCTCTACATCTGATCTATTAAGCCAAGATTGAACAGCACGTTGGCTGGCCAAGCTGTACACCAAGAGTTTCAGATCATAAATCACTGGTTTGGTGGTTTCCAGCTAGGAAAACTATGGAAAAATGGTCTGTCGTCACCTAGTCTTAGTTCGTTGTTGGCCCCTGCGAAAAAATGAAGTTTGAAACAAATAGATGGTAAAACACATCCTGCTTCTTTGGGGTTCCTCTCGGTGCGCGTTTTAAAACAGCCCCATGTTTTGAAAAAACATTGGCAACATGCCCCTGAAACATCAACAATCCGACCAAGGCTGAACCCCGGTAATGAAGATCTTGACCAACATGCTGAGATTTTCAGCAACCTCGATGTCTCAAAATGGTGAGCCTCTGAGATCAATGATCCGGTTATGTTCGGCTGGAAACCACCAGATCGGCTGGGACGAAAAACCAATCACACTGAAAAAAGGTGAAATCCTTCGTCGCACATCTTCTGAGGGATCGCAACATCTGACCGAGGAACCCACTCCAGTTTTTTAGTGTCCGTGCCTTGGGTAGCAAACAAACTGTATGAAACATAAGTGAAGGAACTGATTCATAACACAAGTGGACAGAAGTGGCTAAGTAGCAATATGATTGCAATGAAGATCCAGCTATGTCACTGTCACCGTCAAGCACCTTCTCCTGGATCTCTGCTCTGGGTTCATCTTCAACACCAAACTGATCATATGTTCATCTTTAGTTTCTATTTGTTTTAAGCATTCTAAGTCCCACATCAGTATTCCAACATGAGATTTCTAAATCCGAACTTTAAATCTAAGTAACATACAGGATGGGGTCCCCAAGATAGCTAAGTTGCCTTATAAGTGGTTTAACCATGGTTTATGGTATAGATATAACCATAGTCAATACAGTAGGGTTTATAAACCAACAAAGCCACTGGGGGACACCATATCAACGATTAAATTCCATTAAATCACCATCATTTAACCACCATTACCCTCTGGTAATTTGTTACATAGCTATTGAAAATGGCCATAGAAATAGCGGATTTTCCCATCAAAAATGGTGATTTTCCATAGTTATGTGACAGTTTACCAGAGGGTAAGTCACCATATTTCTGTGGGATTTCTGTTGGATTTTCCAATGGCTCTGGCGGCACTGCCTGGCACCACTCACTCAGCTTCCGCTTGGATCAGGGGAGAGCTGGCCATGCTGGCCATCTGCCCTGCAATCTCTGAGCTTTGACAAAAATGGTGATTTTATGGTGGATTTTATGGTGGTTAAATGGTGGTTATGGTTTAACCAATCTTAGATGGTGATTTGTTCTTGTGATTTTATGGTGACTGTAAAATGCTGGGTTCATGATGATTTCTGGTGGATTTTATGGTTTTTATGGTGATGTTATCATCATTTTATGGTTGATGTATGGATATTTATTGTGATTTTATGGTGGGTTCATGGTGGAATCATTGTGATTTTACCTTGATGTATGGTGGTTTCACTAACACAAATAGGATGTTTTTCACCAGGGACTTGACATTGATGGGATTTTTTATATGGGGATCTGATGGGATAAAACAGGGCAATGATGGGACGCTGCTGTCACTCCGTGCTGGCTTGCATGGCATCCACGGCCCGGTATTCTAACGTGGGAATAGGTCTGAAGGACAACGAAGTTGTATAATGGAAAGCCACATCAACTTCCGGTGGGCATATATCTGCACTCTCTGCGGTGGAGTTTTTGTTGCCATAACATGTTCCCAACGGTGTGGGTTGACCATCCGGAGGGCTTCGTCCCAAAAAATGCCGAGAAAGACGTTGATCCCATCGCCCCAAATCGGCCAATGGGAATAGCGATTGAAAATGGCCCAGTCGAAATAGTGAGTTTTCCCAGCTATAACATGGTGATTTTCCAGTTCGCAAACTGTTAGTTTACCAGAGGGTATTGGGGTACCCCCATGACTATGAAAAACCCCACGTCTTCTAAAGTCTTTTGGGCTTTGTTGGGACATGTTGCAAGCTATGCAGCCTGTAGACTGTAGCAGCCAAGGATTTTTTCGTCCAGGACTTGGTAGTTATACCATGTTATACTTGAACCAACCCTACTTAGTTTACCCAACCCACAAACTTTATAGCTGGGGTGAAACGCGAAATGGATAATTTGCATGGCTGGAAACCAGAAAAATCAGTTTCAAACTGCTCAATCCGCTCATCAACAATCTGTTTCAAACATAGGCTGAAACACCCTGATGTTAGCAGCACTTCCCATCCGAAAAAATATTGGTTCCTGAACATAGAAAAACACATGGATTCGGCTCACCATCTGAATGTTGCTTCGCCAAACAATCATATACTGGTTCTCCCTAATCTCATATTTTCAGCTGACCCCATGATAGATCCATCACTAAGCCAAGGTTTCTAGGGGGCGTTTTTTTTTTTGTGGGAAGGGATTCTGTCCAAAGTATGAGTTTACCAAGCATGCCATTATTTTTTGCGGCTATATCCCCATGTTAATATCCCAACCATCCAGATTTACCCAGCTAACTCCAACATTTCCCAGTAAAAACTACAGATTTTCCATCTTGGATTTTCTCAAGTACTTTGCTAACAAACTGTTGCCAATCGCTTAAGTTTCCCCAAGTCCTAGATTTCGCCAACGGACAAAATCCATCAAAATCCGTTTAAACTCGGCCATCGGGTTCCCATTTGGGGGTGATCCCCCTAACAAACTCATGATCAAATTCATCCCCACGGCATCCCATCATTCATCAATGTGAATTAAGTGATAAATTGTTATCCATTAATAGAATATTACTATTCATATCATATTAAATAAGTAATATGATGTAATATGTAACATGCAATAATAATCTGGTTGGTGGTATACCTACCCCTCTGAAAAATGATGGAGTTTGTCAGTTGGGATGATGACATTCCCAACATATGGAAAAACAACAAATGTTCCAAACCACCAACATATTCCAGATATTCCATTCATATTTTCCATAGATTGTCCGATTAAAACCTCCATTTTTCTCGTGTTTTTTCCAGCTCACCTCTCTGCGAACGGCTCCGAACGATGGTGAGGGTAGCCAAGAGGTACACGCTGGCGATCCTTGCGGAAATGGCCCATAGAAATCGTTGATAAAAACCTATGAAAAATGGGTGGGTCTTCCATTAGTTATGGGGTCACTTTAGATATCATCATTGGCACATATAGGAAGGCAGCCTCTCGTGAAACCACCAGGGTTTGAATCTTGTACGTTGGTGTGTTTTTACTCCCAGGTAGTTTTCAACACTTATTCCTGACCAGGGTGGTTTCCACCACTTATTTTCTTATAAAAACCAGGGCTCACGAAATTTAATAGTGGTACCTTAATGCTTATATGGTTTCTTAAAAATAGCCCTAAATCATCCATCTTAATAGGCTTGTCCTTGCGTAAAGGCCCAGAGCTGCTTCGATCAAATTTGCCCGAAATCTCGTGAAATTGCCGTTCAACCATCAAGATCTCGAGGAATTCATGGATTTACAATGTGGTGCCCCCAAGATAGCGTTCAGTTGGTTTATAACTCTAATAACTAGGACTTATGGTAGATATATCGAACTAGTTAATGGGATTATAAACCATTATAAACCAACTTATAACTGAGGGGCACCACCTTGTAGAAGCATCGGCTTCTGTGTCTTCCATGGTGGATGATGGCTCTGCCATGCGCCTTAAATATCCTTGATCTTGATGATCTCGGTGGTGAAGTTTGCGGATTGGACTGGGGTACTGGGGTACTGGCATGCCATCCGGATCTGGTCCGCTTGTTTTTGAGCCTTCGTGCCTCAACTGCAACTTTCATGCGGAAAACCGACTTTTGAAAAGTAGCAGATCAATTTCCAAACGGGAAATCCATGGATTTTCCACATTACTTCATCCAAGTCAGGCTGAAACCATCGTTTTTTGCTGCTGAAACAAAGTCCCGGGGGACCAAACGACCAAACGCCATGAGCTGCAAACCCTTCCGTGTCATCAGCCACGTGGCTGGGAAATCCCCGGTGTCTACACTTAGGCCCTTAGGCTATGACTCAGTCATGGGAACATCATCCGTAAATGGTTCCCAGATGGTTTTTTGGTGGTGCCCCAGTGGTAGATCTGATCCATATGATTTTTCCATGGTTGGGGACTTCGGGACGTGCTGGGACGTGCTTGAAACAAAGAACAACCCTAAACCCTCCGGTGATGTCAAAATAGCTATTGACAATGGCAATTTATAATTGGTATACAGTATATATATATGATTGATTTTCCCATTAAACATGGGGATTTTCGGATTTTCCAGTTCGTTATGTGACAGTTTGCCAGAGGGTAGATCCTATAATAGTCCATTCATAGCCATCAACCAACTTAGCTAGCTAATTTTTTTGGGCACCTGGGGGTTACAACCATAGTTATAGAGCCATTTTGCAACCTCAACTGCATCAGTTTGCAGGTTGTATTCTCATTATATCCCCATGAAATTGCATTTAATCCCATTAAATCACCATTTTCATGGTTCAACCATAGAATTTACGCCACTGAATAACGCAAATTACCATTAATCCCATTCCACCATATCCCCATTATATCCCTCAACATTTACTGGTCAAAACCCCTGCGATTTCCAGTTACATGCCGTACCAACTGGACCCACAAGTAGAGACTCGCATGAAATCGCATGAATAAACTACTAAATGTCTTGGTCAGTTAAACAAGTAGTAAATTCGATTTTGTTAACTGTTTACAAGATTTTACAAGTACTAACTAACTGTTTAACCATGTTTAAGTCACATGTTGTCATGGTTAAACAGTTAAACATCGTTAAACCCGGTTAAACCTATGCCATTTCACCATGGTAAACCACCAGTCTTTCAACTCCCTTCGCCAAGTTTCATCACGTTCACCGCCAAAAAGGTGGTCGAGGCTGTGCCCTGCGACAGATCCCAAGGGTGACGCAGCGCAGGTGGGTTCTGCAAGGCGACCCCCAGTGATGCCTGTGTTGGTGTATAACCCCAGAAAAAGTAGTTCGGTATATCTGCCATGTAGTGAACTTGGAGTGAACTGTGAACCCCAATAATAATTAGTTCAATGGGAGATCTCCAGGATCCAATTGATGGAGGTACGTTAGTACCATATTCTTGGCCATCTTTTGTGGGGATATTCCCTGCAATTTAGGCCTGAAAAATAGGCCTTATATATGGAATCGGTACCTCCAATGAATCGGATCCTGGCCAGCATGGCCATTGATGTTGGTGTATAACCCCAGAAAAAGTAGTTCGGTATATCTGCCATGTTTAGCCAAGTGAGTTATTGGAGATTTATCTGTGAACCCCAACTTAGGTCGCGATAGAAAGCGAACACGGACGGGACACCACCTTGTGCCCGCCTCAAATGCCCCGCAAACAAAGCACCTTGTTAGCTGGTGAAAAATGTGATATTCCTACTGAAATCGCAATTCAGAAAAATCCGGATTAATTTCCAGCCATCCAGTTGGTTAACCATGAATAGTCATTAACACTTACTAACCATCAACCATTATTAAACATCCAATCTTATGAATAACCATTATGAACCAACCATTTATCTTGTGCAGATTATTATATAACTTAATTGACCACCAACCATTAATTACCATTATTAACCATCGGCCATTGCAACATTAACTGATCTTATTAACCATGGTTTATCTTTATTACTAACCATGAGAATAAACATTATTATTGATAAACCATTATTAATAACCATTATAAACCATTATTATTATTCATTATTAACCATGATTAAGCATAAATATATACATTAATAACAACTAACCATGATTAACCATAGCATTAATCTCATTTTCTTGCTAGATTGTCCATGGCCAGGTGGCTCAAGGAACACCCAACTAACACACTCGCAGACTTTCATGGATCACAAAAATATCACGAGCGGCTCTGTGGCAAATATTTTTTCAATCCTAGTGATATTGGCAAATAATTCTTCAATCCTAGTTGGCAAATAGCTTCTTTTTTATGTTCAATCTAGTTGGCACTCCCCCACCAAAAAAAAACGGAAACGTAACATCCTACTAGAATAGTTAAGAATTATAGTGTTTTATCCTTTCTGGCGGGTTGCTAAAGAAGCTTAGATGGCATGCAAAAAATAAAGTTATTGCTGGTTAGTATATGGTTAGTATATATCACAATTCGCCGATTTACAGGTTACAAATGGTTATTTATCACAATTTTGCTGATTAAACTTATGTAGTATATATCACAATTTGCTATTATATAGTATATGTGGTTACAAATGGTTACTGATACTGTACTAAAGTATCCATCCAAGGATCCAACTGCTCTTTTTGGGGCCAAATATGTTGCTGCTTGGCGGGTTATTTTCCATGTAATTGTAGTCAAAAAAAAACAAGCAAACTAAAGGAGTTAACCATATATAAGCATATTAAACAACAATGTTCATCCAGTTGGTTGGGCAGCCCGGGCATGTCACATTTAGATTAGCTATAAACAAAACTTGCGGTTCTTCGGTCCCCACCGCCTCCTGGAACTGCCAGAGCCCCGTGAAGTGCTCAGACCTGGTGGCAGTTGACTCTGCAATCACTGGATGGGATACCCTCTGGTAAACAAACATAACTATGGAAAATCACCATTTTTGATGGTTAAATCAACTATAATATGCAATGTTTGTTCAATGGCTATGTTAGTTTACAAAAAGGTACCCTACCCTACAGGATGGGGCCCCCATTCGATAGCTAAATAACTTATTTGTGTGGCTCAACATGGCTGAATTAACTATGGTTTATGGTAGATTGAAAACTATAGATAACGATAGTTAATTGGTAAACATACATCCAAAAACTATGGTTTATAGATGTTTATAGGTGATATATCTATAGTATCTATAGGTTTAATGGGGTTTAAAAACCAACAAACATAACTGGGCACCATCCTGTAGTTACCAAGTGTTTACCAAGTGAAATCATTCTCCATCAGCATTGACATGAGAATATGAGAGACAAAATCACTATCTTACCATGGATCTTTGAATTTCTTTAGGGATACCCTCTAGTAATCAAACAATATCAAACATGGCTAGCTGGGAAATCCCAACCATAAATGGAAGTTTCTAGCTGGGATAATATCCTACAAATGGATGGCATCCCATGGCCAGGTTTACTGGAGTGTAATCATGGTCAATCTTTCATCGTCCACAACAAACATATTCTTTTGCTATAATGTTCCATTTATATCAATGGCCATGCAACAGGAACCGATTGATTGGAGGTACCTACCATATAAGGCCTCCCTGTAGCTGGACTTCACCAAATCCAAGTTGCCGAAACTGGCATCATCGATCACACGGTTCCTATCCATGGCTAGTGCATTGATCCGCCTCAACCTCTCACTCAAGGTGTGAATGTGCTGCTTGAAGAGGTCAGGCTTGTCCAGCCAGGCAGACGGTAGCTCCAATGGCAACAGGATGTGGGGAGGCTCCAGGCAGGTTTGCTGCTTCACCACACGCTTGGTGTTGGAGGCTGTAAACAGCTGTGGACAATCCGGCAGTCGTCCATCATAAGGTGGTCAGCGATATGCCAATCCATACAGGTTCTTGCCGTCTTGCCGTCTAGAAAGGTTAGCTCCAGCAAGACCGAGTTGCCAGTTTGCAGCTGATTTAAACCGCTCATCAGCACATCTCTTCCTGGCTCTAAGCATCGCAGAAAGCCGGTCCCACAAGCTGTGTGACACATCCCGTTGCCTTACTCTGTTCCTTTGCTCAACTGGGGAGGCCAGCTAGCTCCAGGCCGCAAGAGAGCCATGTAGGCTCTATGCTGAAGAAGACCCCATCCTCTGTCACCCGGGCTTTGTGGAATCGTGATAAGAATATATATAATAGTAATTAATGATATATTATGAGATATTATTATGATATATATAATAGGATATATATATATACATTATTATGCTATTTTATGATATATTCCCATTAATGTTGGACGGACAATAGTAAAGCGCGTGCAATAGCTACAAATAATTTTCAGAATCTGATTTTTCAACCCCTATTGATTTTAAATTAGGCCTTATTGATTTTAAATTACAAACATCAACCTTGGTCCAGAGGATCTGCAATAAATGTGGTTCATTCGCAATAGCTACAAATAATGTTCAGAAAATTCCCAAATAATTAGATTTTCCAATACTAAATTGTAAAGGAGCTAATTGAGATTTAGTATGGATGCAGGAAAAAAAATCAGAACCAGTTGCAGTTCAGCTGTATTGTTCCCTTCTTCCTTAGTGTTTTTAATTTTGGTTGAATGGTTTTTAATTGTGATTGCATGTTTTTCAAAAGCAAAAACAAAGCAAACCTTGACCAAATCAAAAACTTTACCTTGTTCAAAAAAGCTGTTTCTTTATTAAAATCATTTTTAACAAATTGCAAAAAACAGGTCCACAAAGGGTACCCCCTTGCAGGTCCTTGCATTTGCAATTAAAACTGGAATTAGCACTTGCAATAAGAAACAACCTTCCTGGCTCTAGCAGGCATTTTTCCCCTTCTTCCTTAGTGTTTTTAATTGTGGTTGAATGGTTTTTAATTGTGATTGCATGTTTTTCAAAAGCAAAAACAAAGCAAACCTTGACCAAATCAAAAACTTTACCTTGTCCAAAAAAGCTGTTTTCTTTATTAAAATCATTTTTAACAAATTGCAAAAAACAGGTCCACAAAGGGTACCCCCTTGCAGGTCCGTGCATTTGCAATTAAAAATTGGAATTAGCACTTGCAATAAGAAACAACCTTCCTGGCTCTAGCAGCCCTTTTTTTCCCTTCTTCATTAGTGTTTTTAATTGTGGTTGAATGGTTTTTAATTGTGATTGCATGTTTTTCAAAAGCAAAAACAAAACAAACCTTGACCAAATCAAAAACTTTACCTTGTTCAAAAAAACTGGTTTCTTTATTAAAATCTTTTTAAAAAATTGCAAAAAACAAGTCCACAAAGGGTACCCCCTTGCAGGCCCTTGCATTTGCAATTAAAAACTGGAATTAGCACTTGCAATAAGAAACAACCTTCCTGGCTCTAGCAGGCATTTTTTCCCTTCTTCCTATCAGAATCCAATGAAGATCCCATGAGAGCCCATCAGAAAAGAGAGGATTTGTCAAAACCTTACAGAAGCCTTTGGGGAAGAGTTGGGATTTTCGATTTACTATTGCAAAGCAGACCCCCCCCCCCAAAAAAAAAAAAAGGGGGGG
>Ga0126342_10016227_pt1 | contig 13001 bp, 7 predicted proteins | sample Cyp1metagenome_FD_92528 | JGI IMG/M metagenome (GOLD analysis project Ga0126342, IMG submission 92528) | Coral microbial communities from Lord Howe Island, Old Settlement Bay, Australia - Cyphastrea 1 metagenome | ecosystem: Host-associated > Invertebrates > Cnidaria > Coral ... | reverse complement strand
TCACCATTAATCACCATTAATCACCATTAATCACCATTAACCACCATTAATCACCATTAATCACCATTAATCACCACTAATCACCATTAATCACCGTTAATCACCATTAACCATCATTAATCATCATTAACCTCCATTAATCACCATTAACCACCATTAATCACCATTAATCACCATTAATCACCATTAGTTAATCACCATTAATCATCATTAATCATCATTAATCATCATTAACCTCCATTAATCACCATTAATCACCATTAATCACCGTTAATCCCCATTAATCACCATTAATCACCGTCAATCAGCCAGTTTCTAGCCACTGAACCGAGCTCGACCCCTCCGAGCCACGAAAAGCCGAGCTGCTGGGAGAGTTCTTGAAGGGCGCGATGGGACCCTCGGCCACCTCGGACAGCTGGCATGGCTTCATAGATATATATATAGATAGATAGATAGATAGATAGGCATGTATTTATGTAATATATATATATATAATTTGTATTCACAAAGACATCTCAAGTTTTTGTGGCGTACGAAATCACATGCATACAGACATACACACACACACACATATATATATATGTATGTATATGTGGATGTGTTTGTAAATGTATATGTATACGTGTATGTAAAAAATGTATATGCATATATACCCCACAACTCCTCCGACCTGCACATACGTTTAAATAAATGCATATGGAAAAAAACAAACTTCACCAACCTGAAATATACTGACGTAAGGCCATTTGGGGATGATTCCCTAAGATTGCCAACCATGATTCCAGAGACGTTGCAGCGGTCCTTATAATCCACCCAGAATATATTTTGTTCTCACTTATCAACCTCAACAATATCAGGTCACTTGGAACTGTCCAGCAACTAAGCCCTCGACCCTCCCTGCATGATTCTATAGCAGCTGTAGCAGTTACCATAATTCACAGCTGGCAGTTAGCAGCACGATTTCGTGAGACAAAAAACGTGACGGACGATACTTCACTTTTAAGGCACTGAATGCCAACAATTTCACTACATTGTCAAAAAAATGCGAAAGCTTCGCATCTCCAAGTCTCCAAGTTATGTTCAAGACTCAAGACAACGCTTTTGTTGTGGACCATGGGCAACGCAAACGTAGTTGCCACCCGGTTTGCCAGATTCCACCTAATCATACCCAATACAGAGTCCAGAGGGAAATCTTCCATGTAGACAAGTCAAATCGTGCTTGGAATGTCAGTATTGTGTCTTGGATTTCCTGCTGCTTTTCCCAGCGGCGTTCCTGCCAAGGACCAAATCGAACTTGGCTGGAATAGTCCCTTTAGAAGACACACCCAGTTTGTTGAATTACCAGATGATACCCTCTGGTAAATGAACATATGGAAAGTCACCATCTTTCACAGGTATATCAACTATTTCGATGGCCATTTTCAATAGCTATGTTAGTAATTACATCTAGATCATGATTGGACATATGGAACAATAATGGTCATTAATGGTCAATACCGGAAGGAATTTTACAAGTCAAACTTCCGACAATATGAACAGATGGAAAAGCAGAGGTGGGAAGAGACAGCGAAGCGAAGAGAAGAAGAGAGAAGATCAGAGAAGAAAAGGAATCAGAAGAAAGAAGATGCAGGCGCGCGAAAAGGTAGAAAAGCCCCGATTCACTGCGTTTTTCCTATGGTTTGTGTGGCTCCGGACGGTCGAAAAGTAGGCTCGCTAAAGCGGCAGATGCGGAGCCATCTGGCCAAATGAGAGATGAAAAATTGCACGCCCTTGTGGCGCGAAGCACATTTCGAAGTCAAGAGTGTTAAAAACTGACGTGCTGAAATTGGAAGTTGAGATGTCGAAAAAGCGCGCGCCGTTGTGGCGCAAAGCACATTTCCAAGTCAAAGGTGCAAAAAACTGAGGGGTTCGGATCACTTTTGGATGTTCAGATGTCGTTTTGCGTGGCAGGCGCACGGGATTTTGCACCTTGTCAACAATGAGTAAAACGTGAGGGTTTTGTAGCAGTTTCAAACGCGCTGGCGGGCGTGGGAGGCGCAGTACAAGAGACATATTCATGTTGGAGGTCAGGGCATTGATTTCCTGAGAGTGGTTGCATTTTGGAGCATCAGATCTTCAGGTTTGCTAAGATGATTTTGCGTGACAGGTGCAGCACTTCGTATGACCTGGCAACACTTTTTCGTGGCAGGCGCGCTACTTTAGACACGTGGAATGGCCGCAATGGTACGAGGCCGTCAGCTGTGCACTCAACTTACCATTTTTGAAAGAAGTCTTGCAGAATTGCTTCGTTTTTGATGTTGTCAACTTCGAAAATTGAGGAAGTCTCGCAGAATTGCTGCGTTTTCAAGCTTGCAGATAGACAGATTTAAAAAACAGATTGGTAGAAAGATAAAAATTATAAATACGTAGATAGGTAGGTAGATAGATAGATAGATAGATAGGTCGATAGATAGATAAACAGCAGCAACTACAACTACTACTACACTACATTACTGCTACAAATGCAAATACTACGCTACATTGCGTTACACTAATTACAATACACTACACTACACTACACTACACTGTAATTACATCTAATTACATCTAATTACACTCCAATACACCAATCACACTACAACAACAACTACTACTACTACTACTACTACCACTACCACTACCACTACTACCACTACTACTACTACTACTACTACTACTACTACTACCACATCTACGACCACAATTGCAACTACACTACATTACACTACACTAATTACACGGCAGTACGCTACAACTACAAATACAACTACAACGGCGCTACATTACACAGCATTACACTACACCGATTACACTGCATTACACTACAACTACAGCTACAACTGCAACTACAACTACCACTACACTACACAGCACTAATTACACTACACTACACTACACTACACTACAACTCCACTACACTACTTTACACTGCACAAGCACTAGTACACTATACCACACTACAGTGCACAACACTACACCACACTACACTAGTTACACCGCACCGCGACTACAACTGCAACTGCGCTACACCACACTACATCCAGCAATCGTGGCGAGGTGACCACTGCAACCATTGCAACTCCAAAAAGCACAACTCCAACCACCTTTCGGTCCATCAGTGGAATCGCTCTGCCATCCGTGATTCACAACAACCAACCTCTCCTAAAGGTTTCCTAGTTTTGAAACTACCACCGCCGCCTTGCTCGGTACTGGTAATCCATACTAATCATAATACTTTCTAGATCATCATCATTATCACCCATAGGACCCTTGTATGCTATATATATATATGGTAACATGTACCATCAATATACCCCAAATGTTAGCATATATCATACATGGATCCTATGGGTCAGTCTAGTGGGTACCCCTTATCGCGCTTTCTGATCCAACAGATCCCTGCCTTCCGTGCTTGCGCCACATGGTTTGCCATGCTGCTGCGCGACTCAGTTTCCTTCCGCTGATTTTTTTTAGGGCAAAAACGGGGGATGAACCCAACGGAAACTGGCAGAAATTTCACATAGCTATTGAACATGCGCCATGAAAGATTCATTCATAGATGATATTACACGCATGTTCAAAAACGATAATGCCTATTAAAGACGCATGTTCAATAGCTTTGTTAAATTACGAGAGATATACCTACTAAAGATAATGATATTCCGCGGCTATGTGAAATTACCAGAGAGATCCAAAGAGTACAAACTGCAAGTAAACCAACAAACATGTGGATAGAACCTAGAAACACGGGAGGTATGACCAGCAAACATCAGGATGAACACAACAATCATGCGATGTGGAATGGGGTTAAGTTGCAGGAGGAAACACCGGTGCAAGGTAGATCTCCAACACGCAAAAATGCTAGGAATTCAACAGATTTCAGCAGCAAGTCTTGGGATATGAACAAAACGTCAAAGATGAATAAATAATCCCTTCCCCCTATTACTAAACCTCCCCCAAATAATAAAAACTAGGGGCCATTTCTAATTTTGGAAAATTTCTGGTTGGCCAATTTGACTTTAAATTGATCCCCTTTAGAAAACAATTTAAAAATAAAGCTACCATTTGTGGGTTTCGCCCCCTAATACTAAAAACTAGTTAACCCCGGGCTGTTTATTATTAGGGTCCGTCCGAAAATTTTAGTTTTTTATATTAGGGCTCTTAATTTATTATTAGGGCCGACTTCGGAAAACCAATTTTTGGCAATATTTTAATTGCGTTCATTTCCTTTAATTGATTTTGAAATCGTTTTTTTTTTTTGTTTTTTCATTAAGGGTTTCAATTTGTTATTAGGGCCCGCTTCGAAAACCAATTTTTGGCAATAGTTTGATTGCGTTACAAAAGGAAATTTTATTGAGTTTGAAATTGACAATTTTAGTTTTTTTTTAAATAAGGGTTTGAATTTATTATTAGGGTCCGGGTTCCCTATAGTAAATACCACCCTAATAATAAAAACTACCTGAGGTGTTTATTACTTGGGGGGAGGGTTAGTATTAGGGGGGAAAATCCGCAGGATTTCGCCGTGGGGTGATGGGGTTCTTTTATGGCCATTCTTAATGGTTCTTCCCCTGCCACCTTATCAGATCATATAACAAACCATCCCCCTAAGATCAAATACCATGATCATTGTGGATACAAAAGTGTGAAGGGTGAGGGGATGATTCTTTATCATGTTTGTTCTATATTGATATGCTAACCTTAAGGGCCGAACCCCTTGTTGTGAATCGGACTGTTTCAAGCATCTGTTCTGGATGATTTGTTGTTTATAATTCAGTGAAGAATTCAAGAATTCACTGGAAAATTCCGCCAGTAGATCATTCCCCCAATCCAATTCTGAAGCATTCGACGGAAAACGATTCACCACCGCCCCCCGGTCCTGCCGCAGGCTGGTGCCAGGGGCCCCACCGTTCACTGACATCAGCGTCTGAAGCAGCTCAGGCACCTGACCCGTGAAGCAGCTGGCACCAGACCGGGCGCTCTTCCACCGGGCCAGGACTGGTGTTTTGAAGACCGGGGATCTTTTTCCGAAGGTTTGGAGGATAACCAAATTGAGTATAGGCATGCTGCCAGTGATGATATAATCCCAGAACCAACTCTGATTTTGCCATGCTAAGAGCAAAGAAATGACATTGCTTAACTGCACATCCAGGGTTTCCCCACTTCATGGTTAAAGTTTGAATGCTTATTTAGCTGCAATAATTTAATAGGTATCTCAGTGGATCTCAAACCAGGTTTCTTAAAAACAATCAAACATTCTTAAAAGTGTTGAAGCCTCCCCTTTTTCAAGTATTCTGGGAATCATCATGGGTAAATCACTGGGTATTTCACAAAAAAAAATAACTGAACAGTAGGCCATCACTGGGGCCATGGATTTTTATGCGACAATTTCCCATGGATGATCTTCCACCGCCCTTTTAAAAAAAGGGAAAAGCCCTATGAAAACCCAATAGAAGATCCAAATGACTCACAGAAGACCCCCGGCTTGATGAATTAATGCTAATTGTGGATTGATAAACAAAGTACTGTGGTAAAAATGAGTCACAAATGACTTTCAGGGATTAAATCCAACCATGAAAATAAACAGTTAAATCCAACCATGAAATTGATTTTTCTGGTCTAAATATGTCTAAATAATTATTATAAATCCAACCATTAAAATCTTTATTTGGACCAGGAATGTTCGTCAGGACACCGAAATCTTCAAATTGGTGGACAAGGACAGGCTCAGGGTCGGCACGCCACCTGGGCACTTCGCTCAGTGCCAAGTCGTGGATGCCCTGAAAAGTATTACCCTCTGGTAAACTAACACTTTGCTATGGAAAATCACCATTTTTAATAGGTATATATATATAAATAGATTAACTTTTTCTATGGATATAAATGGACCCTCTATATCCCTCTATGCCATTGACTAACATAGATATGGTATTGATGGTCCATGTACGGAATATTTAACTACATTTACCACAAAAATGACCCAAATGTAGGTATATAAATATTCCATGCATAGAGCATCTGGGTATGGTATAGATGGTCCATTTATATCCATAGAAATGGTTAATTTACCTATTAAAAATTGTGATGTTCATTCATTTTCCATAGCAAACTGTTAGTTTACCAGAGAGGTAAGCCATACATAGCAATGACTAAGCTGGATCATAGCATCAATGTCCCCGTTTAAGATTTAGAACAATAGTTGGCTTTATAAAAAATGTGCTCACGGTTTAGGTCATGCTATTGCAAGTCGTAATTGGACCCATGCAGATCGTTGTGAGGTCGTTGCGATTTGAAGCTCAGCGCTGCTGCGAAAAAAGGGTTTACAAGCTGGACATGTACCCTCTGGTTATGACTAACAGTTTGCCATGGAAAATCACCATGCTATTAATAGGTAAACCATCTATTCCTATGGACCATTTTCCATAGCTATATATGTTAGTCATAACCAGATTCCATGAATTCCATGCCACGTTAGCTACGTTTTTTCAAAAAATCCCACCGTGGGGAGGTGATCGTAAGCCTGGCTTCACCGACATATGGATGGTATGTATTGATAGTTCTGGTTACTTTTACCCTCTGGTAATTTAACGTAGCTATTGAAAATGGCCCATTTATAGTGGATTTTCCCATTAAAAATGGTCATTTTCCATAGCTATGTTAAATTACCAGAGGGTACCAGTCGTAAGCGTGGGATGACTTGCTTAGTCTGACTCAATTCAAATGTCCTTTGCCAGTTGCTTTCCCTCGGGTCAAACGCCTGTTGCTTCACTACCTCAAGTGATCGTGACTTCACTACCTACATGCAAATTATGGGGGCTTCTGAAAATGGGATTCGCTCGACATAATATTCCAAAATAAAACAGTTTTAGTGTTTCAACCCATTGTTTTGGGGATCCACCATTTAGAAAAAACAAACATGATATATAGATGTTTGTCAGGTGCTTTTGGTAGTTTTAAAACATGTTTGTAGCATTTCTAACTCCTATCTTACCCATTGGTAAACTAACATAGCTATTGAAAATGGTGGCCTTTTCCTCTTGCCTGAGAGCCACCCCGGAATATCATAGCTATTGAAAATTGCCATAGATGGTTGATTACCATGATTTACCTAGTAAATATTGTCACTTTCCATGTGTTAGTTGATGATTTACCTAGTAAAAATGGTGATTTTCCATATCTTAGTTTGCCCACCCCATATCTTACTCCCTGTCGGCAGCACATCGGCAGATCCCAGAGACCCGCGTCCGACATTTCCAAGGAGAAGCCATCGACAGGTCCCATGGACACCTGAAACCCATTGACGATCATCCCAGCGACGGGTTCATGGTTTATAACTCCAATAACTATGGTTTACCATCTGGTAATATAACGATGGTTAATGATGGTTTATGATTAATGATGGTTATATAATGATGGTTAATAACTATGGTTTATGGTATACTTATAACTATAGTTACTGGGGATTATAAACCAACTTATAACTATGGTGATTTTCCATGGCAAACTGTTAAATAACCAGATGGTAATACTAAACATAGACTACCATCTGGTAATGACTAACAGTTTGCTATTGAAAATTGCAATAGAAAGAGTTGATTTCCCGCTAAAAATGGTGATTTTCAACAGCTATGTTAGTTTACCAGAGGGTATGATACGTAAATAACTATAATATTCATGGGGTTTATAAACCAGCTTATAACTGGGGGGGCCCACATTGTGATATGTATGTATATATATATATATAGCTGGATATATCTGTCAATCGTTAGTGGGATATATAATATATAATACAGTATCCTTGAATATCCATGTCATGCATTTGGAATGGACATGTTCCATTAATACCCACCAATATCCGAAAACATGATTCCCATCATATATTTGGATTTTCTTGGCAAATCAAAAACATGGGAGCCTTTGGACATGAACATATAGGAAGCATTTGGACATGCACATGTTTTTCGTGGGGTATACTGGGATATGTGATATGCAATGGAATACAGTATGTTGGGAAATGATTGGTGGGAAAAAAAATGGATTCTATGGGATATAACTAAGATTTTATTGTGATATACCCGCTGGTGTCATCTATCATAGTTAGACCATATCCAAACCATATCCAAACCATATCAGTTAGTGCATTACGAGCTCTGATTTGGGTGGATCTCAAGCTGTCTTTAGACAAATGTTTGTCCAGCTGAACCTGCGAGAAAACAGAATAACACCTTGAAGAAAATAACGACCAACAGATTTTTCAGTAACTTATACAACCCCATGCTTATGATGTTTATAATATATACTGTATATATATAATTTGCATAATTATAGATATATATATATATATATACATATGTATCTAGTTAAAATCAACCACTCCAATTTATTGAAAGAAACCATCCCATTTTTACTGTAACAAGATATTAGTTCAGTACAGTAGCTCCCATGTTTCTTGTCCGATTGTTTTGAGCCATCACCAACTCAAAACAGTACCAGGTAGTGATATGTCGAGCAGAGCCGGATTGAACAGGCTCCAGCTGACCAAATCCGTTGCTCGGCCCTGCATCTTTCCTACCCTGGGCGAGGATTGGTCTGTGGGCACTCAACGGCCCACTTAGAAATGAATGAACGTCAAGAGGGATCATCGGATCGGCTTTAGGGGTAGAAAATGACACCACCAACGAGTTACAGTACGTAACTAAATGTGGTGAACCAGAGGAATTCATAATTGGTTTTGCCATATATTAAATTAACCACAAAGTACAGCTAACCAAACGCGTAACTTTAGATATCTTGCAAACATTAAACAATCTTGAGCTGGGTAGTATACATCGCAACTTTTGGCAAAACATACTTGGCCCACTGAACTACGCAACCAAGGTTGACAAGTTTTCAGATGGTTTAATATCTCTTCTCTCTCCCCCTACCGCCATTTGGCTGGTTGCTCTGGATTTTTTCCGGTTGCCCCTTCCCGTCATCCGGCCTGAACCGGCACGTGCACCATGTTGCGTGGAGCGCGCAGGTACGCGCCGAGCAACGGTGCAGGGCGGTACGGGTGGTTTATTTTCACTCGAGCCAAGCGCCAGTCTCGAGACAGAACATGGGTTTGTTGGCGAAGTTAAATGCAAATAACTCATACGTCACTAGGGTTCATGGTAGATATCATATTTGTTGACTGGGGTGAAACACCAACAAACATGACTTAGATGGATTTAGACGGTATAAAGCGACACACATAGCTAGGGGGGGAGCCATCTTGCAGGATGGCTGCAAATTTGCCAATGATTTACCTTTCTGAAATTGGGACATCCCATTGAAATCAATTCTAAGGACCCCGCAACATACCTGGTTTATCTGTTCATGTTAGGGTTTTTCCAATGGGAGGTTTATGATGAGGAGAGTGTGAATACTCTCAGGTCTCTCTGTTGAAACCGGCAACCGGTACGCTTAGATAAGGAAAAAAGTGATTTCTCTCTGACAAACCATCCATTTGTCAATCCCCATAAACGAGGTTTGACCCAATGAGACTCATACCCGCAAAAAACAACTCCATCCTCGGCAAATTCGTTTAAAGAATCCGATTTCAGAAATACGGCATTGGCAAGGCAATTTTACCATGGTTTCCCTAGGTTTCCCTTTGTAGCCATCATAGAGCTGTTACAGTATGAGGTTACTAGAATTATCTAGAATTTACCGTCTGCATGATGGTCGATCTTATAATAGAACCGCCATGACCAGCTAGTCTCATCCCATCTGAACAAATTTTAAGTCCCCAGCAAAATGGTTGGATATGGTTGGTTAAATATTGTTGATTATCATCCAACAGTTGTTAATTTGTTGATTAATGGAGGTTTCCACTTCATGGATCATAGCAATCACCCAACAAAGGGTGGCGCTTGCCACCTGCTCACCTCGTCCTGAGTTGGACGAGAATATTCATAGTATGTATGTATGTTCCAAAACATATCCCCTAAAATGGTTCGGCGGTTGTAGAAGATTAATTAGGTATGGTTACCATCCCCAGTCAGGGGTGGTTTATGACATCGTTTTACCCACATCAACCACTACTAACATCTATTCACCACTTTTACCATATGATCATTAATATCAGTTAATATCTATTAACCACTATTAACCAACATTAACCATTCCCAGTCATGGCATTTTGGAAAGCTACGCTTGGGCACGCGCTCACCACCTCGTTCCACCCGCCTGGTGCGTCGCTGCACCCGTGGGCGGAACGATGACCCGGATGACCTGCCTTCGGCTGCGGCGATCACGCGGCCGATCACCGGATCGCGCCTCGGAAACGGAAACTAAGCAGGAAATCCCTACTTGATGGAAAACAACATGGAAAAAAACATGAAACACCTTATATAGTTTCAGCTTTGGCTTAAACCCCCGTGATTTCAATGTGTGCTTCTTTCTTGAGTGGTCCCACATTTAGAACCTAACAAGTCAAATTCCATGTGTCTGGTATAATTGCCGAAACTGGAGGTGCAAAATTTGAGGTATGTAAGGTCTATGTCCGCAAACATTCCCCTAAAAGGGCAGAGTATCTCTCCATTCTAAGGAATTGCATTGGCCTTGGTGTTCGACAAAGGTGTGTCTTTTTTCCTTCTCAAAGTAGACCTGTGAAACAACTTATAAAATACTGGTAATCAAATACCAGCATGGCAATGGAAGATCCATCATTTATAGAGCATGCTCTTTATTTTCCCCTGAGCAGCTCCATTTAGCTAGTAGATCTGACAGGTTTACCATCCAGCACGAAGCAACCCATTCTTCAGGATGCTCAGCGTCAAATGGCAGCAATCTGACAAGGCATGGGACAATTTGGTGCATGTTCCACACAATTCTGTTCGACACAATTGTTCTTCAGATTTTAGCAGTTTGCAATGGAACATGACCCATTTCTTGATGATTTACCGATTAAACTTGGGCATTTTCCATGGTGGCAAACTGTTCAATTACCAAAGGTTAGCCCTCATTTTCGATGGTTAAAGCACATTAAATCCAATGCACTATATACATTCCGCCAAGATCCCACTATTCCGATGAATATCACATTTGATCCTAGTAAAATCACCATTTTACCAATGAGTTTCGCATGAAAGCCGGGGAACGCATAGCCATCCTCTATGAGCTTTGGAAGGTAGTAACGCTCCAGCGCAACCTGACTGCCATGGTCAACAATAAATGGAGGTTTCTTAAGTCATGGGGGATCCCCAGGCGTCACCATGGCTTAATCTATGCTAACATGGTCATCCATGCCGACTGGATGATTTGGGTGGATCCACATGACTTAGAAAACGACGTCCATTTTTTGATGGAACACATGGGATAACATATCAGGAAAAAAACGGAGAACAAAACATGATTTTCCACTTGTTCCATTGAAGAACAGCTATAGGTACACTGCATGCTATATATGATGACATTTACCATCAATATACCCCAAATGTTAGCATATATACCAGCACCATGGATCCTATGGGAAATATGTTGATTTTAAGGGCCAGCCATTCTCATCCCAGTTCACACCCAAGGATCAGACCAGGAAATCAGGAGAAAGCAGGGTCAAACAGCGCATACTTAGTTTGCTCTTGTTTTCCTGGGTCGTCTGCCATTCAATTAAAGGCATCCCTTAAAATATCCTGCAAACAAAAAAAATCGATAGCGAGTGAGGTTGATACATTCCCAACAAAGTGGCAAGTTAAGTGAAGCTGTATTGAACCAGCCTTCAACAAGTCTGACGCACAAACAAATTGGTGACAGATGGTGACGGTATGAATTCCATTTTCGTTCGTTAAACCTCCAATGTAAGTTAGTTGTCTCTTCCACGTAATGTTCCCTTCAAGTGTCATCAAACATTGTAATTGAAAATCTCCAAACTATATTGACTTTGTAGCAGTGAAAATCTCCAAACTAAAGACTAACTGGTTGGTGGTTTCAACCCCTAGCTAGCATCGTCCCCAGTTATCGTGGCTTATCCCAATGGGTGACCTTAGCCCAGGTCACCACATCTCTACCACTTACGATTCTTGAGATGATCAAAAAGTGATGGTGAATGGATTATGGATGAACCATCTGCGGTGTCCTCAAAACAATTGAGCATCCCATATTCAAGGGGGGATGGTCATCAATCCATTGGTAAGGGATTCATATCATATCACCAATTACCTAGCCAATGATCAATCCATCCGAATGCTGTGAAAATCTATTTGAGAATCCCATTTGAACATCCGAAAATCCATGTGAAAATCCCATGTGAAAATCCTCTGAAACCTATTACACCCTATCAAATCCTACAATGTAGGGTCCTCCAGTTATAAGATGCTTTATAAACCCATCTAACTAGACTTATAACTACCACAAATCCTAGTTTTTGCGGTTATAAACCAACTTAGCTATCGTTTGGGAGCCCCACATTGTAGGATTTCAATTGTAGGATTTTATTGTAAAATTGGGAGCCTTTTTTTGGGAAAAATATATGGAACATATGGGGAAAAATCCTTTCCCATGAAATCCGAGATTTCAATGGGGAAAAAAGTGGGGGAAACTCCTCAAATCCTATCAAATCCTGTCAAATCCTATACTGGTTGTTTCAACCCCTCTGAAAAATATGAAAGTCAGTTGGGATAATTATTCCCAAAATATGGAAAGTCATAAAATTCATGTTCCAAACCACCAACCAGTAATAGTTTCACCCTCGATAAACATGGGGCTACTATCTTCTGGACAATTCCCAACAAAATCCCATCAAATCCGTAAAAAATTCCTGTAAAAAAAACTATACCAGTAGTACCGCACAAGGCGGTGGCGGAAGTTTCAAAAATAGGAAACCTATAGGAGAGGTTTGTTTTTTGTGAATCAGGGATGGCAAAGCGAATCCACTGATGGACCGAAAGGTGCTTGAGGTCTCCTCTCTGTCTCTCTCTTTCTCTGACTATCTACTTACCTACCAGCCTATCTTCTATGTATCTATC
>Ga0126342_10016226_pt1 | contig 13001 bp, 9 predicted proteins | sample Cyp1metagenome_FD_92528 | JGI IMG/M metagenome (GOLD analysis project Ga0126342, IMG submission 92528) | Coral microbial communities from Lord Howe Island, Old Settlement Bay, Australia - Cyphastrea 1 metagenome | ecosystem: Host-associated > Invertebrates > Cnidaria > Coral ... | reverse complement strand
TCCTAAAATGGAGGTACTGTACCATATAAGGCCATATTTTCTGGGGATATTCCCTTACATAGGCCTTACATAGGCCTTATATATGGTAGGTACCTCCAATCTAGGATCCTGAAATTGCCATTGATTATGTATCAAAGAAAATGGGACGAGGTATGGAATATAGAAACAAATTCATACAGATTTGGTATGTTTCTAAGCTGGGGAAAAACATGAAATACGTAGATATGAAAACGGAAATGTAAAAATATTCCCACATAATCATAAAGGAAAAGAAACCATAGCAATTATTCTATGTACAGTAACTGCAGTGGCTTACATGAAGTCATCCTGAAGTAATTAGAATATGTAAATGTCAAAAAACAAAACTAAAATTGGAATATCTGTACATATTTGGATGTATATAACTAGACCTTCCGTTTGTTTGTATCTATCCATAAAACTGTTGTCTTCCCCCACAGTTTTAATATTGTTTTTACCATTTTTTGATGGTATTTGGAGCGTCAAGCACACAAATATAAATATGTTTTACGGTTGCTACCTATACCATAGATACCCATGGTCAAAAGGTTGGGAATGTTCACCTTTTATGGAACGTACATTCAGTTTTAAGGGATTTCCCAGCAAACCATGTTTGATTACCGGATATATGTTCTATGAACATTGATGTATCCAACTTGGTTTGTATTTTCATAGGGATCTCTTTTTGTGGGTATCCCTGAGGTTTGCCACCAAAACTTGGCCCACTTAGTGAGTCACTGGATGTCACTGCCCACACGACATGTTACAGTCCCTGCGAAGGTAGAGCCGGATCCATAGAGTATAATAGTTGATTACGTGTATTACTGTATGTATAATTATGCATATATATATACTGATACTTTATAAATATATATATATATACATATCTATTTTATCCCATTCTATCCCCGGATACATCGCATTATATCTGAACAATTTCCAACATACATATATACTTATATACATGTTATATATACACACCATTATATCCCATGATATCCCATAGGTGCTGCTTGGATCCATAGGGATTACGGATTGCTTGATTCTTCCCAGTTTCGCCACGCCACGGCTGTTGGGCTCAAGAACTCCTCGCATTCCTCGTCCCAAAAAAAGAAACTGACGCCCCCATTGTTGAGGCCAGGGATGGTGCCTGTCACGCCGTCATGGGGAGCTCTGAAAAAGTGCCATTGGTTAGAAGGTGGTGCCAGTTGAAATCTTTGAGGGGGCCACATCACGGCAATAACTGACGGTTCATGGTAGATATAATATCAGTAGATTTATCATGATATATCTATAGTCTATAGTTACTACACTTTATAAATCCTCAAACATCACTGGGCACCGCATTCTACCATCTTCTACCATTGGTTCACATTTTTTGTGACATGCGAATCAAATCTCAAGTCAGGCCATGAGTTTCCTGCGCGAACTGCGCATTTAAAGAGAAAGAGAGCAGTGAACCACAAAACCAATATAATTATAATGATGGTGAATAAGGGTAACATCTTCTTCATGGATTGTAATGGAAAATCAGGTAAATTTATGAATGGTGGTTATATAATTATCGTTGATAAGGGTAACATCTTGTTCATGGATTGTTTATAATGGAAAATCCTATAAAAATAGGTATCCCTATGGATCCAGCCATGCCTTCGACAGTGACCATGGAATCCAGCCGGGGAAAACATGGACCTCACGTGATGGTTTCAGAGTGACCAACAGTCGACCTCGAGCAGCAACTGAAGTTTTTGATCGAACCGTGAATGCTATGTACAGTCTGTTTGGGTGTGGTTGATGCGTATGATATATTTGGAACTATTTGGATATATGATATATGATATATATATATATATATTTAATCTTCAAGTTTGCTAGGGATTTATCTGATTTTTTTTGCCTCAGCCACTTTTTTTCCTTCCCATCACCCCGAAGTCAATGGAGCCGGTGTCCCAAAAGATGGGTATGTCGTGGTACCCAAGTGGTGAGTCTCCCACAAAGCCATCGAAAGGAAGGTTTCCTGAACCCTGGGGTACCCTGGGGTACCCCTAAACCATGTCCTTTGCTGATCATGAAATACCATCTGGTAAACGTTTACAGTTCGCGAACTGGAAAGATCCACCATCAAACAAAAGGTAGATCAACTATTTCGACTGGGGCCATTTCTTCAATAGCTATGTAACAGTCATTACCAGAGGGTAAACCATCCCTGGTGTTTTTGGGGCTTCCCAGAAGGATTGGACCCCAGAAGGCGAAGAAACTCCAAAATCATGGCGAGCTCGCGACGAGGCACGCCGCGGCAGGTTGGCCCAAGATTTTCCATAGCTTTTCCACTGATTTCATTAGGGATTTCACTGTAGAACTGGTGATTTTGCCTGGTGAGAAATCATGGAAGTCAACCAAGAAATCTTGGGTGATCTTGCGGTTTGACCAACAAAACTGGTGATATGATTTAATGATATTTAATGGCTGGTTGGTGGTTTCAAACATGTTTTATTTTCCATAATATATGGGATAATCCTTCCCATTGACTACTATTTTTCAAGATGGTTAAAACCACCAACCAGATGGGAATGTAATGGGATTTAATGAGAATCATGATGATATACCTTTTTTGGGAAAATCAAACATGGTTATCTGCTCACTGATTTTACCAGCTATGGACCTTCCATTTCGAGGATTTCATTGCCATGTTTGACTACTAGAGGGTAAGGGAAAATCCAAGAAAAGACGTGGTTTTTTACCATCGAATCTTGGGGTTTCCTTGTGGATGTTCCCTCAACACCATGCTCAGAGACGTGAAGATCAAGTCTCTTGGTTGCGTTTGCACCCAGCTTGGAACAGAATGAGGTCACTAGATGGCAAAATGCTGGAGGATTATACCAATACAGCTAGGGATATGAAAATCGGGCCACCAGATGCTGTGAACGAGAATAGCTAGCCATGTAACCCCTGACGTCGACTGTCAAGCCCCTTGGGCGTAACCCGTGTCGCTTGAGACGAATGCCATTTGGCTCTGCAAAATGCTCAGCAGATTCCGAGATTAGATGTGCACAGTCCCGAGGGTGTCACCATGTGTCACCCATCCAAGTCCAGATATATCCTACCTGGTTAGCCTTCTTGAACAACACTGGTTGCTGGTGACTGGAACATGAATGGATTATGACTTTCCAGAAACAGTTGGGAAGTTCAGAAAATCCCAACTGACGATTCGGTCCATCATTTTTCACAGGGGTAGGTCAACCACCAACCAGAACATATCTATAGGTTGGGGGCGCCTGCATCCCATGGTCCCCAAGAGATCCAAAGATGTCATGTGTCAAGCCCCTGAACCATGGTGACGATAAGGAGGGGGGTGAATATGAATAAGGGTAGAGTTATAACACCATATTAAAACATAATATGTGGGTATAGTTACAATTTGTTATACCCTCCGGTTATTTGTTACATAGCCATGGTTTTTCGATGGCCCTAATCGAAATAGATGGCTTACCGAACTAAATAGCATGGGTGGATTTTCCATAGTGAACTGTTAGTCACAACCAGATGGTAACGATTTATAACGCATCCTCACATCTCCTCACCACCCGAAAACGTTCGTGACCATGGCTGGAGAGTGGGACAGCCTTATTGCAGAGGAGGCGGGCTGCGGATGCCACGGCTGGGGTTGGCCTTAACAATCCATTGATGTGTTTTAGATTGTTTTAGATATTACAGTACCCCTTGGAAAATATCAATGTAGCCATGGAAAACCCATGAACACTGAAAACCATCATGTTTTTTTAGTGAGAAATCATTGAAATCATCTACAAAAGGGCCATTTTCCATAGCAATCTTTGATTCCCAGAGGGTACAGCTCCTTAAGATGGAACGGTGCACATAAACACACACACACACACATGCCGCATGCCCGCGTTTGGCCCCATAAACCGGGGTCCAAGGTCAACCCAATGTGCCTATCTCTCTATGAGTTTGGGTTGGACTAGCATGGCTCAGGTGCAACTTCCAAGATAATCAAATATATCCAGGGTATTTGTGGGCGATTGGCAGTCCTTTGGGTTGCTGGGTTGAGTCCCGAACAGAAGATTTCCATGGAAACAGATGACTTGGGCGGCTCGTCCAATTCTCCGGGTGATTCTCAATTGGAGTTCGCTCTCGTTCATATTCGAATCGTGGTTCAAATGATTTGATTTTTTTCGAATCATATTCTCATATATTCTCAGTGTTCACAGACGTGCCACAGAGTTACTTGAATCGGTGACTCACAAATGTCGCTTCGGTTGTTTTTCTCGCTTCAGTTCTTCAGTTCGCTTTTTGCGCAGGTGGAGAACTCGCATGCGCAGAGAGAAGGCCGGAAAGGCCGGAAACTGCTCCAACAGGATCATGGGGATAGCCATGATGAGAAAACACATGGGCTTATATCATCCAATATGCTGGGGAGGTTACCCGGCCTGGTAAACGTTAACAGTTAAAGCTATTTGGAAAATGGCCCAGTCGAAATAGTGGATTTTCCCAGCTATAAAATGGTGATGTTCCATAGTTATGGAAACGTTTACCAGAGGGTATCACAATTCAACTGTGAAATCCAGAGGGTGATTTGACATAGCTATGGTATGAAATCCTTGGATGTCCCTGGAAATGTATGTTTGTCCATAGCTATGTTAAATTACCTGAAACAGAACAAAAATGTGGATTTGATTAAGCAATAGTGACTTTTGGTGAGATGTCATTGAGGTATGTTTCTGGATTTAATGAAGAACGTATAGTTGGATGTAATGTGATATAATGATACTTTTCTGGAATGCAGAAACAAGAAACATGAGGTTAAGATCCAACAAACATATGGATTTTCTTTGGGACAATATTGGAATATATTTGAATATTTTACAATGCGTGGGATATTTTATATGGACAGCATCTATGACCGAGCATCTACTTCAAGCATGACTCTCTGACTCTCGAAAGGAGAGATTTCTTGGTTGGGCGCCCCAAAGAGTTTGTTACGTACGAGTAGTGAGGGGTTCTCCCTATCCAATTGCGGACCATTGGAATGACTGTCAATGATCTACATTTGCGGAAATCCACGTGTGAGTGTGTGTGTGTGAAATTCCGGGTATCTTGGTCAATTCTCCACTCTAAAGTTCTACCTGCAAGTGCGGAAAGTCCAACAAGATTACTGGGACAGTGATATTGATAGAATTTGTACCTTGACCCTGAAACTAGGAAAGCGCTTTGGTAGATCGCTAGCTGTGATCTCTAGTGGCAACGGCGCCCAACTGTGGATGAGTTGACAAATGTCCACCTGAGAGTCCCACTTGACAAAGCTCTCGAACAAAACCCACCCAAGGTCGCATCTTCTCTGATTTGACATGTGACATGTCATAATATTTTAGTAGCAGATTTTTAGATTACTAGGAAGTTCATAGAGAAACAAGAGGTCCCGAGGTCGCAGAGATTCATGTACAGATCTTCAGCAGGTTTCATCACTTTTCACCCATGTTTCACCCATGATTTCCCAGGAGTAGCTGTCCTCCATGAATCATCCCCAATGAATCCCCTCAGCATGGCCAGGGGACAAAGATCCTGAGGTTGGGCATCCCCGGAGTGGAAAATCCCACCGGAGTTGCTATGAATTTTGTCAGGATGGAACCTCGAAACAAAAAACCTCTGGGAAAGATCCACCATCAAACTAATAGGTACATCAACTATTTCGACTGGGGCCATTTCTTCAATAGCTATGTAACAACCAGAGGGTAACCAGCAAAGTCAGTAGGGTCTAGATCAGTAGGGTCTGAATACCATCCAGACAGTCCAGATGAGATGAGAATTGATGAGAATTTTTAGTTGTGGACTATCAATACGTTCGACCAAACATGGGTGGATTCCTCAGTCACGTATTTTCCGTAGAAGTTCCAGAGGTGACAGGCCATGGGATATGCAGATATGGGATTTGAGCACCTCTGAAAATGGGGATGAAAAACCAGTTTTTTTTATGGGGATATACCCTCTGGTTATTTAACATAGCCATGGAAAATCCCTTGTAAATGGAGGTTTATAGCTGGGAAAATCATCTATAAATGGGCAATTTTCCATGGCTATGTTAAATAATGGGGATATAACTGATTTTTGGGTGTGTTTGATAATACGATGTACAGCCCAAAATGGTAACTTCATGAGGAAATGATGATGAATCAGTGGATGGAATGGGGTACCCTATTCTTAGACAGACTAGAATATTTTTGAAACGACAGAAATGTAAAATCCGACTGAAGTGGAGGTAAGGAAATTACTTGTCTATCTGTTTGAGGCTTTCTTGGAATGATTCGGAGGTGGGAGGGTGACCTCCAGTTTCTTTCTACCCTCTGGTAATTTAACATAGCTATTGAAAATTGCCATTTATAGTGAGTTTTCCCATTAAAAATGGTGATTTTCCATAGTTATGTTAAATTACCAGAGGGTATCTGGAAATTTGGGATTAATATGGATTATAATCAGATATGGCAATGGAATTTCACATGTTGTTGCAAGATTGAGATTGGGGATTGTCCATCACAAGGTCAGATTGCCAGTGGGGGCCCACTTGGATTGTGACCAATTTGAAGCCAACATCACCAGTGGATAGCAGTGGTCACGTGATACTGATAAGCATTCGCAAGGTCATGTTCAGCAGTGTTTACAAACTCACCAGCATTTTCAAGGATTGTCCATTACTATCTGAACTATGGGCAGTCTCAAACATAGGGGTACCCCCAAATCACGCTTGCGTCATTGTGCTGTGAACATAGGAAGCTCATGGTTTTTAAGGTATCCTCCACTTGGGGATCCCCGATCCATCCAGCGTGCCAAATGCCCAAAATCAGAGGCCTCTCCGGCGCAAGAGGCTCCCAAGAAAGCGGAGCGCAAAGCAGGCGACGGTTTGGGGTTTCATCCCAACTGGTTATGGTTGATAAGCCTGGAGATCTTAAGTCCCCTAAAGTTCATTGCCCCACGCATGAGGTCGGGTGCTCCAAGCAGGACTTGAAAAACCGTGTTTTCTGTTGTTTTTTTTCAGAAATGAAAGATGTTGTTGAGTATACACATCCCTAAGCATCCAGCCATGCCTTCTTTTATGATGACTAGGAGGTCAGCCGTACCTTCTCAGTGTTGGATCCATAGGGCGTAGTGTCACACACGGGCACGTAGAATTATTAAGACTTCCAGCCTGGTGCTGATACCACACCAGGGGGATCGCTGGAGTCGACAGATTGGATCGATCTCACAGCAACAGAGTGGGACGACCCATTGAGGCGAAAAGGAAGATGAACTACTTGTTTGGTGAATGGCTGTCGCGCTTCTCAGTGGGGATTGAAAAAGCGGTTTTTGGTTGAAACGCCGCCTCAGTGCTATAAAACTCCCCCTCATCAGCGCTATATTCCCACCTGGTTATTTAACATACAGTAGATGATTTAGATTTAGAATGATTCGCCCATTGAAACATGATGATTTTAATACAATTCTAGCAAGTGCCCTTTTGTTGATCAGCTGCAAAGAGTGTCGGCCAAATACCCAGTTTCCTGTTGCTTTGGAGCAAGTGTTTACCGCTGGTTGAAGCAACCTTTAAAGTTGTTCAGCAACCCTGAAATAGATAGAATAGTTATAACTAAGTTGGAAGCCCTCGAAAATCTGCAAATCTGCAAAATCCCAAATCAATTTTAAGATGTGAAACATGGTCAAGAGTTGGATTTTGTTGGCATTTCTCACCCCTGGCCCCTTCGATCATCTTCGATCACGCCACCGGTGCTTGGGACGATGGGTCGTGTAGTTAACTCTACGGGGTGCTGGTCATCAATCCCTAGGGATTTTGCATCGGATTCTGGGGAATGGGATGACTGGGATGACCATATGGATACGGCCACAAGCCAATCAACCCACAGGTGCTCCAGACTTGCGCGAACTACGAGAGAAGGCTGCGAAGCCCTTGTCCAATCCGTCCCATGGTTTTTCGATGTCGTTTTTTTTTGATTGGAGGACCATGAATCCCCTGAATGAGTGGTTTTTGTTGCATCGTGTCACCAGTAATCGCAAGTCCCTGATGCGTCAGATTATCCATGGTTATCCCATATGTGGGATGATTTTCCATGCCCCTGGAGATACTCATTACAAATCGTAGATGTTTGAATGGAAAAAACGTTTGTAAATGGGGGGATTGTCCATTGCCATGTGTGAGGACTGCAGGGTAACACATGTTTTGTGTATTTCTGTGTCATGTCTGCATTGCTTTTGTTGATTATTCACCCCCTTCCAAAATGAATTAGTGGTCAGCAAAGTCAGCTAGCTATTTCTTCCAACACATGATGTTTTGCTGCTTAGATCATTCACTAGTTGTGGGTTTTATACTGTGAGTCTTGGCTAGATACAAAACAAATTGCAAATTTTAAGAAATGAATGGCTTAATACCAACGCTGAAAAAAAGGGCAGTACATCATACCAGCAAGGAACATCATCTATAGATCCAAATATTTCCTGCGAAGGTACATCTGGCAAATGGCAAACCAAATTATAACCCAGTTACGCTGCAGGAGGTGATTGGATCTATAGGACTCGAAATTTCTGCCCAAATGTGCAGCTCCTCCTCCCTTTTTTGGCGAAAGCTGCCAAGGTTTTCCGGCCTGAAACCCTGTCCCGCCGGGGGCTACGAGTTTCGCACGGGGCATTCGACGAAGTTTCCAAAGATCGAGCTGCAAGTCCAATGGCTGAAGGGTGGATGTTCTAAGGTATGCCTTCAAGCTTCGCCAAGTTGGGGTTTATGGCAGATATATCTATAGTATTCTATAGTTACTATGGTGTATAAACCATTTTTGGTGTTGGGTTGAGTGAAACTCCATTTTACTCTTGAAAAATGATAGGTAAATGAAAGGAATATCCATGCGTTCTTGTTGAGTTGGTTGCATGCCCGTTCTGATTGGTTTTTTATCCAGAGTTTTTGCTGTTCAAAGCCACTGCAACCATATTTTGTTTCATTATTTTCGTCGGTCTCAAACTAGGTGAAAAAATCACAGTTCTTGTCGATAAAACCGGGCATCCTCATGAATTTTGTCATATCCCCGTCTTCCGTGGGTCATGAAGACTGCACGGTTTCTTGTTCAGCAAAGCTTCCTTCTCAATGTTCATGGATGAAAACGAAAACGAATCGACTCGATCCTTGATCCGTTTTTAAAACGTGAAAACCGCGAATGTTTTTCAGTTGAAGCCATATGTGTTGTCCGCATCCCAGTTTCGATTGGTTGATATTCCCAGTTTTTGTTGGAAATAGCTCCACTCCTTCCTTTCCAAGAATACAGTTCCGGATGATTTGATGAATATCCAAATTTACATATCAAATCCCTAGTCTTTTGGTTGGGATAAATGACCTACGTCTGGCCAGGCCAGTATATATTTAGCCATTAACTGTGTATTTATATATATATATATATATGTCTAAGATCAAAAAAGGTGGTCGCATCCCGATGTTGGCTGGTTAAGCTCCCCAGCAATGTTAGTTATCTCCCTTCCAAAAAAGGTTAGCTCGTTCATCAAGCTGCCCAAGCTCCGGCTGGTGAGTTCTGTTCAGTTTCAATGGTATCAACCTATCCATTTTGTGTGTGCTTTATAATGGCTAGCCCATTATCAAATTCTAATTACTTAAGCCACCCCAACTTCTTGGAAAGTGGCTTCTAGTTGGTCAATGATAAGATCCCCGAAAAAAAAGGAACCCATATATAGCTCATCTTATTTGGAAAACATCCCGATGTGTGCTTTGTAAATCATCATTTAATTTGCGGAAAAAAACCATCGAACCCAACGTGATTACACCATACTATATGGTTATAAAAACTCGAAATTTCGTTGGTGGAGTCAATATTAAATCCCTTTAAATCCATTTTTTCATCCATGAAGTCATATTCAATCCCATCATGTGGTTGAGTCAATTCGCCACCCAGTTCTTTTCTTATTGAAAGTCAACTGTCCCAGAAAGGTGGTGTGTCAGGTGGAGAAGGATCAGTTGGTTCATAACTCCTCTCAGATGCGGCACGTGGATAGATCGAAGTAATTGTTGGATGGGTTGACATTAACAAACATAACTATAGCTATAACTAGATCAACTATATTCAACTATGGTGTATGATTATTAAAACCTATGGCCCATTGTTTATCCATTAAACAACTAGTGAATCATCATTGTTTCTGTCTTTTTCCACACAACATGACAATTTCTATAGTAACCATTAATATGTTCCCATTAAGATGCCTATTAATACTCCATCAAGTCCCAGTTGCATTCCATTAAATTTGATTAAATCCTATTTAGTTTCCATGAAGATTCCCATTAACATTCCATGAAATCGCATTGATTTTCCTATGCAACCCTATCAGTCCTTCTGAAATCCCACTAAATCACCATGAATTCTCAATTCCCATTGTTTAAAACATGGTTTACCCATGGTTCTCCCTATTCTTTTCTCCTTTTATCGCATCTTTGAGGCCGGCGAAACGGACCTCCAAGCGGCCTTCCGGGTGGCTTCCGAGCGACGCGACGTCGGCCGCGCCGCCTTCGGCGATGGCACCAAGTTCGTGGCGGCGCAGGAGGCGGTGGACGCACGGCACGGCCATGGCCCGAGGGCACCGAAACGGCGGCGCCCGGGGAGTGAAAAAACACGTTCTTTTTTTAGTAGAAAAATTCATGGATGAGTGAAAAAGCATGGAATATCCATGGAATATCCATGGAATATCCTTTCATGGGTGATATATATATATATTTATTTAATCCTCTCTCCCTATTGCTAACACACACCCCCTCCCCAAACGGTAAACGTGGTGATTTTTTTTTATCATTAGGGGGTATTTTGCATTAGGATGCCCCGAATATTCCAATGAAAACCCTAATAACAAAAATAGATCTAACTTTTATTATTAGGGGGTATTTTGTATTAGGGTGCCCTTGATATTCCAATGAAAACCCTGATAATAAAAATACAGAAACTCGATTTCAAATTTGATTAAATCCCGTTTCAAAATCTATATAAAATGTTGCCAAAAACTGGATTTCGATGCTTTCCCCTAATATTCCAATGAAAACCTTAGTAATAAAAATAGAACATAAAACTTGTGAGATGGGACTCTAATAAAAAACCTCCGGGTGGCAATCTATTTTTATTAATAGGGGGTTGAACCCATTGTTTCACCATCCTGTTCTCCTATGGATTCTCAATTAGCACATAGAAGAATCCAATTGTGCCCAACCAAAAAAAACGGAAGCGCCACACCAATCCTGTTTTTCTTATTTAAGTGAGTTTTAGTAATAGGAAGAAGGGATTAATATGTATATATTTAATGGTGAAAACATGTTATGCTGTGAATTCAAAGCCATACGTGGATTGTTAATGTATGATTGATTATCAATGGATTACTGGTTGGTGGTTTGGAACATGAATTTTATTGTTCCATTCAGTTGGGAATTTCATCACCCCAACTGACGATTCGTCATATTTTTCAGAGGGGTAGGTCGTTTCAACCAACCAGATTAGTAAATGGATATCCCACTCAAATTTTGAGTAAATAATGTCATCAACCACGAATAGAGCAATGTCATAAACCACCCATAATTCGATGGAATATACCACCTATACGTATTGTAAGTTGGGGATGGTTTACTATAGTTTTACTAACACTACAGTATGGGGTATATGTTCAATGGGATATAATGGAATATATATATATATATATATATTATATATATATACATACTATGGTGTAAGTAGGGGGGAGTTCAGCGTTTTCAGCATCAACACATATAAATTATGGGATTTAATGGATACAATGGTGATAGAATTGTGATGTCTAGTTGGAGAATCAAACATTGAACATGCTGATAAGCAAAATATATGAAACACATGGAAATGCCACACTTACATATATATACTGTATATACACATAATAAAAGATGATGCATGGCTGCATGGTTTGTATTCACCACTTCCAATCTGTCACCAAGTGCACAGTCACAGCTCAGGATGCCTGGGGCCAGGGCTTATTGGCATTGCAGCGCTTGAGGAATCTGAGCGCTCGCGCGGTGACGCAAGACGATGAGAACGCCTTGCTCCTGCTGGACACGTGGGACGCGGACGCCATGGGGCGTATCCTGGACATATTTTGAGGTTGAAAAAAGTAGGTTAACCAAGATGATGGATACATACTTATATATCTAATCCCATCCTTCAAAAAAGAACATTCTATTGTCCCAATGTGGAAATTCCCTACTAAACCATGGTGACTCTGGGGGTTAGAAAAAACTTATGACGTTTGCTGGGCCCTGTGCACGCCGGAGAAGTAATATCATCCCGCAAATTCCAAGAGTTTGTCGTGATGTTTCCCATTTGTTGCATGGCAATATGTATAATATGATGTGTATATATACATATATATATATCATGTTTCAACATATTTATTTGGGGAATCATCCCCATAGCTGGCCTTTTTTGAGATTGAAGTGTTACAAATCCCATTTGCCGGTGCAAAGTTTACCACATCTCATGGTCCCAAAGATGTGATGAACAAAAAAAAATACTGAACCATGGTGACGATAAGGGGGCTGTTGAATATGAATTTCTTACATCCAGGTGCCGCATAGTTAGCTAAGTTGGTTAAAACGAATTATAAGTCCAATAACTCATGATTATGCTAGATATATCGAACTAGTTTCTATGGTTTATAAACCATCTCAAACTAACGATTTGTAAAGATATGTGATTTATTGTTGCTGTATTTATGTTGTATATATGAATTATGTGTTTATTCCAGGATATCATATACCTCATATACTGGTTGGTGGTGACTGGAACACGAATGGATTATGACTTTCCATTCAGTTGGGATTTTCATCATCCATCATTAACCATTAACCATCATTAACCATTAACCATCATTTTCCCATCATTTTCCCATCATTTTCCCATCATTTTCCCATCATT
>Ga0126342_10016225_pt1 | contig 13002 bp, 13 predicted proteins | sample Cyp1metagenome_FD_92528 | JGI IMG/M metagenome (GOLD analysis project Ga0126342, IMG submission 92528) | Coral microbial communities from Lord Howe Island, Old Settlement Bay, Australia - Cyphastrea 1 metagenome | ecosystem: Host-associated > Invertebrates > Cnidaria > Coral ... | reverse complement strand
CTCTCTATCTCTCTATCTCTCTATCTATCTACCTACCTATCTATCTATCTATCTCTCTCTCTCTCTCTCTCTCCCTCTCTCTCTGTCTATCTCTCCATCTATCTCTCTATCTCTCTATCCCTCTATCTCTCTACCTCTCTATCTTTCTATCTCTCTATCTAACTATCTATCTATCTATCTACCTACCTATCTATCTATCTATCTCTCTCTCTCTCTCTATCTATCTCTCTATCTCTCTCTCTCTCTATCTCTGTATCTCTCTATCTCTCTATCTCTCTATCTATCTATCCCTCTATCTATCTATCTACCTACCGACCTACCTATCCATCCATCCATCAAATCAATTTATTTATCTTCGTACCCATCTACCTATCTACCTATCCACCCGTCTACTTATCCATGCATCCATCCATCCATCCATCCATGCATCCATCCATCCATCTATCTGATCATCTTACCTCTCGATTTGTCCCAAAGCTTTTTTCCTCGGCAGATCGCAACGTGAAATTCAGCGAGACTTCCTCAATTTTTGCACTTGACAACGTCAAAAGCGAAGGAATTCTGCGACACTTCCTCATTTTTTTAAGTTGACAACATCAAAAACGAAGCAATTCTGCGAGACTTCCTTCAAAAATGGAAAGTTGAGTGCAGAGCTGACGGCCTCGTACCAATGCGTTTTGCGATTTTTCGATTCCACCTGTCTAAACTATTGCGCCTGCCACGAAAAAGTGATGCCAGGTCATGGGAAGTGCTGCGCGTGTCACGCAAAATCATCTCAGCAAACCTGAAGATCTGATGCTCCAACCCCTCTCAGGAAATCAGCGCCCTGACCTCCTAACATCTCTGATAAGCATGTCTCTTGTACCGCGCCTGCCACAGAAATTGATTGCATCTTTGCAGATCCTCTTTGAATGTCCCACGCCTGCCATCGTTTTTGGAAATGCTACAAAACCCTCACGTTTTGCTCACTTTTGACAAGGTGCAGAATCCCTTGTGCCCGCCACGCGGAACGACATCTGAACGTCCAAAGTGTCCGAACCCCGGGTGCTTTTAACATTTTGACTTCGAAATGTGCTTCGCGCCACAACGGCGTGCAGTTTTTCGACATCTCAACTTCCAAAAGTGGTCCGGACCTGTTGTGTTTTGTACATTTTGACTTCCACATGTGCTTCGCGCCACAAAGGCGTGCACTTTTTCGACATCTCAACTTCCAAAAGTGGTCCGGACCTGGTGTGTTTTGTACATTTTGACTTCGAAATGTGCTTCGCGCCACAACGGCGTGCACTTTTTCGACATCTCAACTATTCTCAACTTCAAAAAGTGCTCCGAACGTGAGGTGTTTTTAGCTTTATCACTTGCAAATGTGCTTCACGCCACAACGGCGTGCAATTTTCATCTCTCATCTGGCCAGCTGGCTCCGCACCCGCCGCTTTAGCGAGCCGGAGCGACAAATCATTGGAAAAACACAGTGTTTCGCGACTTTCCTACCTTTTCGCGCACCTGGATCTTCTTTCTTCTGCGACTTTCTCTTTTGTGATCTTCTTTCTTCCTCTCTTCTAACCTCTTCTCTTCTACTCTCTTCTCTTCTCTTCTCTTTTCTTTTCTTCTCTTCTCTTCTCTTCTCTTCTCTTCCTCTTCCCATCTCTGCTTTCATCTGTCCATATTGTCGGAAGTTTGACTTCTAAACTTCCTTCGATAAATCTAAATGACTAATCAATTATTGTGAGCATTTGTGAGTTGTCAGAGATATCAGAGGTATTGTTGATCTTTTTCTTTTTTCAGCATTATAGTCGTGTTTGTCATTAGATGTCATTAGCAATATTTGTATTTGCATTATTTTTTGTCGCTACTAGGTGTTACTAGCAATCTTAATCTAAACAGTATTACAAATAATATCATATAATATCATATATACTATTCTTATCGTTTCTGTAATTTATCTTAGTATTCATATCATTTCATATCTTATCAATGTGTGACGCAGCTCTCTGAGGTGATCACACCGCTGGCTCTGGCGTAGCTTCAGAAGAGACAACGCCTGTACCAGCCTCTGAATCGGGTATAATCGGATAGTTTTAAGATGTTTTAAGTAACCCGGGATTCACCACATTCTGTGGCAGAATTGGTGAAATTGGTTTACCACATTACATCACATTACTAATTACTGGAAACATCTGGAAACTAGTTACTTTTTCTGGGGGAGGGATGGGGAGGGCAGGTTGCATCCTGCCTGGTCAGATTGTGATCCTGAGGTCCCAGCTGATCAGAGTGAGGCGGGTTCGTCGACTCAGTCGACTGGCAACAAGTGATGTTTCCGGTGTCATGGCATGAGACTGTGATATAAGGGTCCGGATCAAAACCTACAGGATTACAGCAGATTTTGGTGGGAAGAACATCATTTACCAGCTATTTGCCAGGTTACGAGGGTTTCGACCCACAATCGTATAGTTGCAGGGATGATTGCAGGGATAATTGCAGCGATTGCAATATCCAAGATCCACAGACTTATCAATGTTTGATGTTGAAATTGGCGACTTCTTCGCAGGCGTACAGCGATGGGGATTGGCATGATACCGAAGGATCTCTGACGCTGCTTGCTTCAATTCTGTGGTGTGAACACTGTAAGCGGGATGGTCTTAGTAGTAGCTATTGTACCAAGCCGCAGTCACATTGGGATAGTTGGACTCAGTTTTTGTCAGATTGAACGATGTTTTCAATTTCAAGATGGTAGCATGTATTGACCACATTGATGACAAGATATTACAAGACCCGATATTACAAGACCCCCCAAACAACTGACTTTTCAGGATGTGATGATTTTTCCTTCGAAGTTTCCAGCTTTGCCAGGTCAGATCCACTGAGTCCCATTGAATCAGTGGATGGAGATGGCTCTGAGATGGAGGTGAGGGTCGAAGCTCTTGAGGACATCCAGGATGGAATCAGTGAGCCAGAAGTGGTGGCTGAAAGCCCACAGCCGAGTGAGCGAAGAAGCGAAAGAAGCGAAAGAAGCGAAAGGAGCGAAAGAAGCGAAAGCCCAGATGTCCAAATTGCTGAAGTTGACGCAGTCAGTGACAATGAGATCAATCAGCCACATGAGTTTCCAGCGGATGAGGTTCCAAGGGATGAAGAAATCGATCAGGTTTCTGAGGATCCCGTAGACCCTGATCCTGTAAATGAGATCAATGAGTCCAACGGTCATGACAGTCATCCAGCCACACCTGTGATGCCTGTGGTGCCTGTGACGCCTGTGACGCCCGTGGCGAAACCGGAATCCAATGCCAAACACCCTGGTCTGGATCCAGTCCCAGATCCAGTGGAGACAGTGGAGGCTCAAGCTGAAGCTAGTCATGCAGAGGAAACCCCAGCTGTGGCACCTATGGCACCTCAGCGAGATTCGGAGCCTTCCGAGCCCGAGGATCCCATTGAAGAGTCACCTGATGAGCCGGAGGATGAGCATGGAGAAGAGGGCTATACGTCTGCGTCACATTCATATCATCCATCAGACTCCGAAGGATATTCGGATGGTGAAGAAGCATTGCAAGCGGAGCTCGCGAGTAAAGAGGACGAGCATGACAAGTTGGCATCCCAACTCCAGCTAATGCAGCAAGAGATGGAAGCCTTACGCAAAATGCTCGAGCAAAACCAGCAAGAGCTTGCAACATCTAGCCAGGAGTCATCAGGGTGAGTGACAATCAGCACCAATTCCCAGGGAATGTGATGATGGATCTCAAAGCATCGTGCCAGGTGGCGTTGTTTTAGGGCTTTCCTCAAGAATCCTCAAGTATCTTTATTTGTTTTATTTGACTGGGAATCTTTCTTTGTAGACTGGCCTCTAAAGTTAAAGTTCAGTTAAAGATGATTTTCCTTCCCTGACATTTCCCCACCATCTGCATCGCGCATAGCCGCATAGTGGTGGCATGCAGGAGTTGGAAAAGGCTCGAGCTGAGCTCGATGACTTGCGAAAGCAGCAGAACGAATCTGCAGCAAAAACGCAAGCAGAACGGGATGCATTTCGTCAAGTAGACACTTGTCGTCATTGACATGTTCACAATGAATTTAAAAAATGACGCATATACTGGCTTTTGTAGCTGCACTTCCCGGTTCTTCCGCTACCAGGAAAAGTTGATGAAAGAGAAGAAGAGCCTCCGTGAACAGCTCGAAAAGATGCAAGACCAAATGCAAAGAATGGTTGCTCAGTGGCAAGGATTTTGAGTGCGACCACGCTGTTGCTGTTCTGGAGCGTAGGGAAGTGTAGTTTGAGAAGCTGAAGAAGTTGTACGTTCAAGACGTTTCTAGACTGGAGTATCATAATCAAGGAGTTCATGATGTATTTGAGAAGGCTCTTATAGTTCTTGCGCATCTTTCTTGTGCATTCTTCATGGTTGTTCTTTTGTCGGGCTTGGTTCCATTTCAGCACTTCACAGGAATCTTTGCAACAACAGTTGGAGCGGCGGCTGCAAGCCACTGAAAGGGAACGGGATGCAGTGAAGCAACGGCTGCAAGTTGAGAGTTGGAAGCCTCACAGGAGTCGGAGACAACTGAACAGCCAGCAGAAACCCTGTGGCAGTTCTAGATGTTCTAGTCACTAATGCACGTCTGTAGAGCATTGAGCTATCGTCATCTGAGTCATGACATTCCAATCACATTCCCACAGGATAGAAGAAGCGGAGGCGGCACGGAGGAGGACTGGAGCTGAGCCCTCAGAAGACCTCGATTTCTGGGTTGATTTCTGATTTCTCAAAGATTGCCAGATTTGTTGGGATTTTGGGATATTTTGGGATATTTTTGGATTTTGGACATGCCTTTACAATTCTTTACAATCCTTTGCACGTTTTTTTGCAGATTTCATCAGATTTCAAACAAGAATCAATATCAAGTGGCTTTGCAGTTGATGCTCGAAAATCCAAGGGCGAGTTCCGGGTGCTGGAGAAACAGATTGAGAAGCGAATACCACGGCCGCCCAGGTGTGGCAACTCAGCAATGCCACGGTTTTAACATGTGTTGTGATCCAAAAGTGCTTCGCCGAACCAGATTTTGACTGGGAGACTTGGATAGTTCAAACATGAACAATGCGCTATGTGTTCATGCAGTTTGGAATTGCAAAGGAGGAACATGATGCTTGTATAGTTGGTTACAATTGCAAACAACTGTTGTTTGTCATGCTATATATGTAGGAGTCAAGCTTGACAACCTAGACCATTGGACCCTCCAATGCTTGACATGGCCAACGTGTGTGGTCTTGAGTCTTGAATTTTGACACAGGGCCTTGTGATTGGAGGTATTGGAAGATATAGGAGAAACGTATAATATATACATATGATATAAATATATATAAATTATATACGTATGTGTATATACGTATAAATATATATACACATATATATATAGATCGATAGATAATATGAGGACAAGACTGACATCATTGCCATGTACCCTGAAGCGCCAGGGAAAAGCAAGGGGCCCACCCAAAAGACGTTTGGCGCTTTCAGCCCCGGCAGCGTGGAGTGTCTCGATTAAAAGAGCTGGCAAGACCAATGGACCGTCGACCGCCGGCGACTCCAAAGCCATTTGGCTTTGGAGGGAATCATCCCATTTTGATCCATTTTGTGCGATAAACATCATTTAGGGATCATATGTCAACAAATCCCAAATTTTGGTGAAACTAGATCCCTATTACCGGTTGAACTTAAAATCCATCCCAACTACTACCCTCTGGTAATTTGTTGCAGTTTGCTATTGAAAATTGCCCATTGATAGATGATTCATGATTCTGTAGCCAGATTAAATCCCAGTAACTCCCATGATTCTCCCACTATCCAGCTGGGAAGCGGAGGGGGGGGGTAGTTGCCAACAGTGGCCGAAAACGTCGTAAATCGGTGGTGTTTTAGGCGTGCGAAAGGTATGATTTTGCAGGGTAATGTACCAGGCGGCAAAACAGTGACGGTGGGTATCGATTCCTCCTAGGTCCGGTTGTTTTCTAGGTCCATGGGTCAAAAGTATGTGGGTGAAACAGGTATGGGTGAAAAGTCTGAGGGTGCAAAGTCTGAGGGTGCAAAGTCTGTGGGTGAAAAGTCTGTGGGTGAAAAGTCTGTGGATGAAAAAAAAAATATATGGGTGAAAAGTTTCTGGGCAAAAAGTGTATGAGTGAAAGGTATATGGACGAAGAAAAGTATATGGGTGAAAAGTCTGAGGGTAAAAAATATATTGGTGAAGAGTCTCTGGGTGAAAAGTCTAGGGGTGAAAGGTATATGGTTGAACAGTCTGCGGGTGAAAAGTATATGGGTGAGCAGTAAATATATGGGTGAAAGAATGTGGGTTAAAAGCATGTGGGTGAAAGGTAGGTGAAAAGTCTGTGGGTGAAAAGTATATGGGGGAAACATTTGAGGGTAAAAAGCATATTGGTGAAGAGTGTCTGGGTGAAAAGTCTGTGGGTGAAAAGTGTGCGGGTGAAAAACCCGTGGGTCAAAAGTATACAGGTGAAACGGGTATGGGTGAAAAGTCTGAGGGTGCAAAGTCTGTGGGTGAAAAGAGTGTGGGCTTAAAAATTGTGGGCGAAAAATGTATTGGTGAAAGCCCCTGGGTGAAAAGTCTGAGGGTAAAAAGTACGTATATTGGTCAAGAGTCTCTGGGTGAAAAGTCTGAAAAGCCTGTGGAAGAAGAGTCTCTGGGTGAAAAGTATATAAACCTAAAGGTGCCGTGTCTCTTCTACTAAGTGCAACAACATATAATAAACCCTAAAGGTGCCATGGCTCTTCTTACATTAAGTGTAACAACATATAAACCCTGAAGGTGTCGTGGTTCTTGCTGCATTAAGTGTAACAACATATAAATCCTAAAGGTGTCGTGGCTCTTCTTACATTAAGTGCAACAACATATAAACCCTAAAGGTGTCGTGGCTATGCGTTTTATGCCCAAAGTGATCCCATTTATGACCAAAGTGAGACCATTTATGCCCAAAGTGAGCCCATTTAAAACCCAAAGGGAGCTTATTTATGCCCAAAGCGAGCCCATTTATGCCCAAAGTGAACCCATTTATGCCCAAAGTGAGCCCATTTATGCCCAAATTGAGCCCAATTTATGCCCAAAGTGAACCTCAAAAAATTATGCCCACAGTGAGCTCAAATTTATGCCCAAAGTGAGCCCCTCGCCTGTGAAAAGTCTGTGGCTAAAAAAAGTCTGTGGGTGAAGAGTCTGCGGGTGATAATTCTGTGGGTGAAAAGTTTCTGGGTGAAATTCTGTGGGTGAAAAGTATATGGTTGAACAGTCTTTCTTGGGTGAAAAGTATATTTACCTTTCACCCCCAGACTTTTCACCCGTATACTTTTCACCCAGAGACTCTTCACCCAGAAACTCTTCTTGCACAGACTTTCCATCCAGAGACTTTTCACCCACAGACTTTCACCCATATACTTTTCACCCATATGGTTGAACAGTCTGCGGGTGAAAAGTATATGGGTGAAAAGTCTGTGGGTGAAAAATCTTTGGGGGAAAATAGGGGTAGATGGGATGCTGGCTTTCGTTCCCCCCTTCTCAGGTAAATCCAATTGTTCGTTGTTAGATCATGTTAGATCTATCTTCTGAGCCACCGAAGAACGATCCCCCTAAGGCCTTGGTCTTGCGAGTTCGCCCTGGCTTCTTGGACGAAGACACCTGGACACGCGATCCCCTTGAAATCTGCGGGAATGGGCCTGAGATAAAACACAAAGAATAGCTAAGAATATATACATATGATATTCTGTAATGCATAATATATATTATTATATATATATATAATTATGTATATATATACATACATATAATTATATATATATATATAGTATATAGTCATAACAATTTCCTGTAAGTTGTGTAACAAGGGGCCACTTGCGCGTTGAAGCAGCAGAACTAGCCACTTTGCCACTAACTTCCTGCAGGTCTTGATTCTCCTCGTAGCAATCAGAAGTTGTACCCTGGTGACAGCTTCGTGGTGTCTGAACAGCGAAAAGGTGCCACGACAGATGACATATTCTGCTGTTCTGATCACGACTTTCATGTAGACGAGTCTTTGGCGACAAATCTTGCACCATCGCACAAGTACGACTCTCTCAGCTTCGGATCATGTACAGTGACGCACAATGAGTGCAATGGATGGCATCGGTCACCGATCCATGGATCGCAAGGTATTCCTGTCAAAATTAAGAGTTGATAATATTCCTGTCAACTTGTCACAGGTCCTTCTGACCTCGTCTTCTTGAAGCTAGCTGACGGCCGTGGATGGGCAACTTCCTCAGAACTTTCACATACTTTGACTTGATCTGACTTAAATCTGACTGATCTGATTCTAATGTGTTTTTGATATCCTAAGATCCCTCAGCAGCCTGACAACAAGAGCATCTCTATGCATATCTTAACATCTCCAGGTCAGCTCCTCTGAAACGATGTTCTTTTTTGTACCGCAACTGGCTCAGGCCTTCAACAGGAGTCCAGATGTGGGCACCCTTTGCGTACCGCCCAAGCCTCAAGCGTCGAATTGAGGCAGCTAGTGCCACTGCAAATGTGTTTCCTTTGGACGTTTTTGTGGGTAAAAGATGGTCAAAGATGTCAAAGTACCTAACATATCCTAACATGTACAGTATCTTTTGAATTCTTTTGATGCCTCCATACATTTGCAAATTCACATCACCCGTTTGAACAAATCAAAGATGCAGTCGGTGGTTGTCCGTCCACTCAGGCGACCTGCCCGAAAAGACCGCCTTGCACCCTACAGGCTACCTGAGGGTGCTCGCTTGCCTGGCAAGCTTCGCCAAGATCAGGCGGCTGCGGCTATTGAAGTTTTGAATTCTTGGCCCGTCAAGTTTTTTTTGAACAGTTATACTACTGTTTTACGGTATAATCTGTATACTAGTTGCGTATTTGTTTGTTCTGCAAATTCTTGGATTTGTTTCCCCTTCATGCCTTCATGCTTGTCTCCATTCAAATCTTGTTGCAAATGGTTGCAACGCAACTTGAGACTTTCCCGTCCTTGTGAGATCTTTTGAGAGCCATCGGCCTTGATAATCCCTTCATGTAACAGCACCAGGCCATTCGCTCCAGACCTCGACTTCCTGCCATTCCAAAGCCAGTGAGGGATTCACGGGCGCCATGGCACTAGGCCGAGATTCATGGCGAGATTATGCGAGATTATCTTCCACGGCAAGCGGGAATTCAGCAGAATTTTGAAGACAGGTTAGGTGCCAGTGCTCTCAGCACGATCAGTGTCTCAGTGTTTGATGCGTTTGGATTGGGTCTTAGAAAGAATGAAACATCTGTGGTCTGATATGTTGCGTAAAATTCACTCTTGATTGGCATTTGAGAACACAAACATCACAAACAACACGATTTCAGACTATTTGATACCTTTCGAAAGGTGCACCACATGCATTGGTAAATGCACTAGCAGCCCAATTTCAATGGTTTCGCGAAACGCGAGCCGCAGCCCAGTCACACAGCGAAGCTGGTGAGTGAAGTTGAAGTTGGGGGAGTAACGTACCACGTACCACCGGAAGAAGAACTTCCAACGGGGCCATGACACAACCAAGTGTGGCATGACCTGGTACGAATCCTTGGAGAAGTTGCATTCACTTCTCGTCTTTTTTGATGCCTTCCTTGGCATCGAAGGAGTGATTTGATCGTTTGGGAAAAACCGCTGGTCGCCAACTTGTTGAGCGCTTTTTAGAAAAGAACTTTGCCACAACATGAATCAACATGATACAACCAGCCAGAACCAGCCACGGATACAATCCTTCATCCAGTTGACCTAACCCCGAAGTGACCGAAGTGGCCAAGTGGCCGCACCTCGCATCAGGTGAGAGTTTTGGGCAACTCCAGCAGCGTTGCAGCCATGGGCCAGGCCCAGGCCGATCAATCGCTGCATTCGACAAGATCTTCCACTCCCCTGCAACGAGCTGACAGCAGGTGCGGAGATCAGAGAAAGTGGACATCATGCCATGCTTTGTGTCGTACTCATGCTGAACAAACACGTGCACATCATAGTGGAATATACCCTCCTAATCCCTCTTTCTCTCTCTCTCTCTACATATAATCATGCGTATATACGTATATATATATATATTATATGCTGAAAGGATACGACAGATGAAGATATAAAAGAATACAGGAGAATATGAAATATAACTGTTGATCTTTTACCTATACATTCTGTCCTTTGCCCTTCTTTGGCGCTTTCCCAGGTCTTCTGTACTCAGGGCCTCTGCAACGCTGACCTTGAAGAAGTGACACCTGAGATTGTCTACTTTGATTCAAACGCTAGCACGGTTCTTGATAGTCAGAACTGTCCATGGCGTAGAGACAACTGACATAACTAGGTTATGTTTATAGAAATGTTTAATTCTATTTAGTCGTTTTGGATCCGAAACATAGAAACTAAATGAACGACTTAACATGACTTAACACAGCAGAAGGATCTGAAAGCTTGAATCTCACTGGCCATTGTGCATCTCTGATGGCGCGCCTGGCATCCCAAGTCGAAACAAAAGCGTCTTGGCTTGGCATGGCTTGGCTGGCTGTTTCACGGGTAGGTTTTAGGTGCCTCAAAGAATGGGCGAAGTTTGGCTTGAAGAGAGGAAACAAATGGAGAAAGGATAAGAAATGATGAACATGGGTATATATGGATCGTAAGCCGTCACCGATGCAACAGCTGACCCTGCAAACAAAGCAGATTGCGAAATGGGGAGGATTCCTTGAAAGAGGACTCTCAACAATATTCAAAACAGAAGTGGCACATATGACAAAAGACAAACTCAACTCACTTGAAGCTAAACTTCGTGTTGGAGCGCTTGTACTGTAGGGTAATAAACGCGCACTGATTCGAGCACATTTCAGTGCAACGATTCTACACCAAAGCCATGTTCACACATTGTATCACACGATGACAACACAATAGGGATTTTAGAGGGCGCAAAAAAAATGCGCTGAAACGGAAGATGAACAACTTGGAAATCCTTGGTCACTGGACGATTCCGACTAGCAAGTGCAGGCCCCGAGCCCGAGATCCTCACAAGAGACTTTCCGTGTGACAAGTGTGGAGTTGTTTTTTTTGCGAAAGTGCGTGGGAATGTCGTCTGTCGATGTCTGTCGTGCCTTTGGTGGAATTGCTATGGTCCGGGACTATTGCTGTAAGTTTTTTGCAATTTTTCAGATGTAGCCTCAACAGTGACGGGTCCTTATTTGCTTGAATCTGTTCTTGTAGAAAGGGAGTAAGCCGTGTGAGCTCCACTTAGTTGTAGCGCTGGTTCTTAATGTTGGAGTCCTCGGATGTCCTCAGCACATTGTTAGACAGGGCTAACCTTTGCGCCTAGCGGCACATGTGGACCCACAGGCACACAACCAAGCCGACAGAAAAAAACAACGCAGCAACATGGCATAGGAGACGAGACGAATTGGATACTCAACAAGTCAACAAGATGCAATACTCTACAGGGCGTCGCTCACAAGACTGTTTCTCGATGTTTCTCGTGACTTTGCAGCATGCAAACTCCTTGCGTTATTCGTCGCGACTGGCACATCTTGTCACAAGAATCGGTTTGCTGTTGGCGAAGGCTGTGTATTTAACTCTTTATTTCTACAAATAAGATTGAATAAGGCTGCATGGCACACAGATTTAGGTATTATTGACCGCCATCATGAATTGTGGATATCTGATTCCTTGTGTAGTTTGTTCAAGTGCAATTACAAGATTAGTTTTTCACGTCGAAAGATATTGGTTCATCAAGGCACGCTGTGTTTTTGTGTGATCTTCCCTGATGATTGAATGCACAATGATTGTACATCGATGTACTTTGTATGGGAGAGGCTGCTTCCACTTTTTCATGCATTGCTTACAAGGAGAATCCCGCTTCAATCGTGTCAAGCACTGTCTCTTTTGAGATATCACCGGCGAACATAGTCTGTAGTCGGAGGCAAACAGAGTCAGGTCAGTCCTTGCTCAGGAGAACCCAGCAACACATGAATGCCCAATCAACTGAGCAAGGGGAGGATCTAGAGAATGCAACCTTCCAGTAGTATTCACAGATATTCGCAGAAAGAGAGGGTTTGAAAAAGGCTCTGTTTCAACAAAGAAAATTGGCTCGGAAAAGCCTTTGAACATCACCTGCTTGCAGAATTCCCTTGACAACTTGAAGACCGTATGCCACGAGGGCTGTCCATGCTCTTCGTCATTGCTGTATTATACTGTTCGCCACCGAACATTATCCCATGGCAAAATCACAACCCCTTTCCACGTCAAACTCCGCCAATCGATTCCCGTGTAAAATGATTAACATGTTGAAGACCGATCGTGACAGAGATGAAAGGGAATGTATATATTTCGCATGTTACTGGTACGTATCGTCGCGTCCGAATCACAGTAATTGCGCGTGCTAGCAGCGTCAGTTCTTTAAAAATGGCAATTGCGGCCGTGGCAAGCTTTCAGCCGGAGTTCCAAGCCACCCCAAGGCAAGCATCGCATTTCAACGAATAGCTTGTTAGAATCACTTCCCAGCGCTCGGGTGCAAAACATTCAAGAGGAAACAGGTGGAGTCATCTTTCCATCAACATATTTCCGCCATGACAAGATGTTATGTGGATATATGTGGATAACGTGTAGACTGTCCACAGATATTGGCAAGAAACATTTATGTGATAGTCGAATGCCAGAAAATGACAATGGCTACCTTGTGCATGTAGATACATACATAGATACATAGATACATAGACACATAGATACATAGATACATAATGATACATAGATACATAAATACATAGATACATAGATACATAGATACATAGATGCATAGATACATAGATACGTAGATACGTAGATACATAGATACATAGATAGATAGATAGATAGATAGATAGATGCATAGATGCATAGATGCATACATGCATACAGACATAAATACACATGTATGTATGTATATATATATATATATATATATTTACATGTAATTAATCATATATTTATATATATATATATATATATTG
>Ga0126342_10016224_pt1 | contig 13002 bp, 8 predicted proteins | sample Cyp1metagenome_FD_92528 | JGI IMG/M metagenome (GOLD analysis project Ga0126342, IMG submission 92528) | Coral microbial communities from Lord Howe Island, Old Settlement Bay, Australia - Cyphastrea 1 metagenome | ecosystem: Host-associated > Invertebrates > Cnidaria > Coral ... | reverse complement strand
ACACTCGTAAACGTACAAGTGTGTACGAGCGAAACTGGGTACGGTACGATGGTACAGTACGAGGGTACAGTGGTACGGTACGATGGTACGGTACGAGGGTACAGTGGTACAGTACGATGGTACGGTGCAGCAGTACTATGATTCAATAATCTAGGTACAATACATAGTGTATCGGTACACTACTGCTACTACTACTACTACTACTCCTGCTACTACTACTACTACTACTACTACTGATGCTGCTGCTGCCGCTGCTGCAGCATGCACATATTGTATGAGAGTAACATCCCACTGAGGCTCAACGTGCCAAGTACATTGATGCCAGAAATGCCAATCCAGACTGGCGTCCTCGTACGGACATGGATCTTGGTCCACGAGTGCAGGTGGTAGTGTCAAACACACAGCGATCGGGCCTGGAGGATCCTGAGGAATACTTTTGTGTGCTTTCAAAGTACATGGCAGACAATCCAGGGGTGGTTGTGAAGGAATCCCAAATAGCTTGAGAGATGATCAAGGGGGAGTGGGTCCAAGGAGTATCATGGCTTTGCATAATGATACATTTTTTTTATACAATACAATTTGGGTATATTGTGTGACTGTACGAATATGTATTAAATATAAATTGAATAACCTATAATAAATGCTTTGTTTTGTTTATCATCACACAGTTAGGTAAACGTCAGAACGGGTCGTGAAGGGTACTACAAGAGGATCAATGCCAGTGAACGGTCATCAGCATTGAATGTGACAATCCATGATTCAGACGAATCAGCAGGTGTATCACGACCAGATGTTCCCAACAAGGTCTTTGAGCAATCATCCAAAGGGTTGTCATGTACTTCGGAATCACTGGATGCATTGGATCTTCCGTTCTTCAAACTAGGTGGTCGGCCAGGTTTGGTGTATCAGCCACAGACCCAGTGTGCATTGCCATCATCTTCGTCCACGGGTGTCACGTCGCCATTGGCACTTACCGATGTAACATCAGAACCCCAACCAATGATGGTTGATACATCAGCTGGAGATGATGAAAGTGAGAGTGACAAAGAAAATGTCTTGAATCAGAACGTTGTCAATCCATTCAACATGCTTGCACTTGCAATTCCATCAAAAGCAGGAAACAGACCAGCTGTAGCAGCAGCCAAGCCAACACCAAAAGCAAAAGCATCGACAGCAGCAGCATTACCAAAGCAAGCACCTACAGCAAAGGCAAAGGCACAGGCAGCAAAGTCAGCAAGCACTAAAAAACGCAAAGGTCAACAGGATGACGATGAGTCTGAGCAACAAGCACCCAAGATTATGAGGCTGAACACACAACAATCAGCAGATGCATCAAATGAGTCTGACAAGAACACTCTTGCAGATTTCAACGAATCATTGAAGAAATTGAAGAGCGATTTGTTTGCCAGTTGTAGAGATGCAGATGCAGCTGTGAACGAATGCATGAAAACAGCACAGAAAGAAATGAATACTTTGTTAGGAAAGATGCGAACCAAGTGCAAGAGCGCAAAACGACGACAAGACAAGGGTGGCATCTTGACAACCACACTTGAAGACATGAAGATGGAGATTATGAGGATGTACAAGGTTTCTACCACCTTGCTGAACTGTACAGGTGATTCAGATGCTGTCTCGGCATTGAAAGATCTTGAGTCCAGCCTCAATGTGAATGTCTCTATGGCAACATACAAACGAGGATTCAAATGTTTGACTCTTGAATACCTCAAGTTCAGTGATTGGAAAGCCTTCACCGACTCTCGCCAACAGATGCATGACATCCTTGGATTCAGAAACGGCGAGCATCATTTCGAATTGATGACAAGCGAACTGATTCAACGACTTCTGAAATCATTGCCTGCTAAAGTTTCTTGTCGGAATGATTTGCTTCACATATAATGCATAAAAAACTAAAGCTATATTCAACACACCGATGCCCGTGCATTTAGATTGCTATATTAGGGCTTCTAAATTCTAAAAAAAACTTTATGCAAGTTTGTGATTAAGTATTCTTTCAGTTCCTATTAGTTTGAACTGTTCTGGAAATTCACTTTCCGCTGACAAAGGACAATATACATCTACAATCTTCAATACTATACCACTTGACATTTGGGTTTGTTCATTATTGTGTTTCCAACTCATGTTACAATAGTTACAATTACAATTTCCAATTGCTCAACTTAGGCTGAATGGACGGACGATATGATCGAACCGCTTCAAAGTTTCCTTGGCCACATGAAGCAACACATCAGGGAAGGCCGTATGGTGAAATCACTTGATCATATTCACGTGATTGTGTGTGATGACCAATTTCTACCGGCTAAGATCATTGAGTCAGTTGGAGTCCTTCATTCCTCCATGGATCGAAATGATCAAAGTGACGATGCCGGTCTTGCAGCAGTCTTCTTTGGAATCCACCAGGGAAAATACATCATCAAAAATGCAAACGTAAAGGCCCAGAATGCTTTGAAGGAAGTCAGCCATCTTCAGGCATTGACAGAGAATGTGAAGAAGATTGATGAGTTCATGGAGTCCATGCCAGAGTGTCACATGGAAACGTTCGATTGGGAAACTGCTTCGAAACTGGGAGTGGATACTTTTCATTCTTTATCAGAGGCTTTCACCAAGGGTGGATCACAGGTTGCATCATCATACAAGAGTGTGATCTCAACTGCAAAGAAATCTTTGTCAGATTTCGTGACCGCGGTCTCGAAGGCTTTCATTCTCGGACAAGGACTTCCATGGTTCCAGCCAGCAGCTACCAAATTCTTGGACACCAAAACAATTTCCAGTCTTCCAACCATGCAGTTTTCCAATTGGAAGCCAATATCAGGAAGCAAATGTGTGAGTTCCGATGCAACATCAATCATGAAGATTGCCTTTGACACTGAATCGCTGATTCATCAGATCGAAGATACTTTCAAATCAGTTATCAAGGACAATTGTGAAACCTCGGCGCCTGTGATCATGCGGTTGGTTGATTCGATCAATCGTTACCAAACAGGTTCTTTGAAATCCATCACGTCGATTGGATTGGCTAGTGAAAGTTCGCTTGCATCCTTTGAGAACATGAGGGAGATTGTTTGCAAGATGACTCACCAACAAGTACAAGACACACTGCATATAGCAATCAAACAGATTGGCATCATCATGGCCAAGGTCATGTATGACAAACTATGTTTTTTTGTTTGGGGTCAAGTCTTGATAATTCAATATTCAACATTCTTAGTTTAGTTCAGTTATCTAAAATTCATAGTTTAAAGCAATAGAGCTGATATAGTGTCTATTGCATGAAGATGATCAATGATTGAATTATATGACATACTGCATTGCGTATGCAAGTATTTATATATTCATTCACAAATTTATACATGCATACGGTAGCATACATACATACATACTTACATACATACATACATAGATAACATACATACATACATACATACATACATTCATACATACATACATACATACATACATACGTAGATACATATATACATTCATGCATACATACATACATACATACATAAATACACAAACATATTCATGTATTCATGTATTCATTCATAGTTACATTAGTTTATATACTCATACATTCCTCATACATAACACATTCATTCGTACATGCATTTGTACTATCATAACATGCACTCATACATGCATACATTCATTCATCATATTTATATATATATATATATCACATACATTCACACACAAATAACATAAATACATATAAATACACATACCATACACCTTACATAGTATAATATATATATATGTTTTATTGACTGATTGGGTAATCTCACTTCTCATTTCCTCTACCCCTGAGGTGGAGAAGCCACCACTATCTGCAGAAGATGTGCATGCAGTATCAGCATTATCCGAAAAGATGTGTTTGTTGAGCACTCGGCTTCCAGATGCTGACAATCAGGAGGATGTCAAATTGCTCGGCTTATGCAAGGTCTTTGTGACATGTAGTATCTTGGTATTTGAAGCCATGATGTCACTATATTATCTCGTATATTCAAATAAACGAGAATAGATGATATGAACAATTGTGTTATCGTACTGTCTGGAGACTTTCATGAAATCAAATCATGTTACTATCTTCTATATCATTTTTTCAATCTCCGACTATATACATCATATAGTCACAATACTTGTTTGCTATCTAAGGCAATGCCAAAGACTTAGCTGTCAAAGAACCAGATTCACGCGAAGGGCTCGAGCAGTTCATTCGGCCACTGATGGAGTTGCATCGTGTTTTCAGAACACCAGGCTCAGGGAAGGCCAAGGTGACTACACAGCCAGAACACCAGAAGGCATGCTTGACGTCAATCCATGACATTCTCAGTCGCAACAGCACTGACTTCAAAGATGCATTTCCAGATTTCGGTACATTTGAAACATGCTTTCTGGACTTGGAGAACAGTGCAACATCTTTGATGACCAAACGTTGTGAGTACTATGAGAAGGATACCACTCAGTCTGTCAAGAACCTTGAAGCCATGTTGAAAGTGATTCCTGAAATCAATCCTGATGAACCTGATCAGTTTCTCAAAGCAATTGAGTCAGTTCAGCAAAAGTTGTTGGACACATGCGATTCGTCAGCAGAGATTATCATCTCAGTAGAGAAAGACCTTTCGGCTTTCAACTGTCAACCGTCTGACATTTGCGCCAATCTTTCGGTTTCATGTCTATGCCTTGAGAACATATTGAAATTGTGTGTTCGTTTTCCCTCAAAAAAAGGCAATTAGAGCTTAAGATTCGAAACCATGTTTTTAGATCGTGACGTGCCACTCGGTTCACCCCTAAGGAGTTGAAAGCATTGCATCATCGTGCAACGACATTGCTTGGTGAACAATCAGCCGCAGTGCTGTTAAATCTACCGACAGGGAAGAAATGCATTTCCCAGAGAATCTCGTCTCATAGGTAAATTTCCACTTAGGTTGGTTCACCAAAAAAGGCCCCCACAAGTCCCCAAAAAAACAATATTTTCTCTGCATTTTATGAAATATTTTGGGACTCGTGGGGGCATTTTTTGGGGGACCGACCTAAGTGGAAAATTAGCATGTCTCATATATTATATCCATACTAAGTTTCTTATAGGACGGTCATCGAAATCACATGAGTCATATGGACCATATGACTCATATGGGATTATTTACACTGAGGTAACCATTGATACATTTCGATAAATGTTGAAACATATTCGACAGATTAGACAATGAACTCGGCAATGACAAGCCACAAGGAAAATCACAATCGGTACTTGTAATACTTACAAACTAGAATAAACCTTTATGTTCGGGCTTGCCTTGACTGAGGTGTCAAAGCGAACGGCAGACTGAAGGCTATGCTCAATGTATTGAGCACGAACTGTCAGGAGAAGAAACTTGATATCAATGCAACTTTGCATGCGCGAGTTACATCGTTGCTGTAGCTTCACTGCTTCAATACGACGATGTACAGATGTAACATAGTGGCTGATTTTACATGTGCTAGATACACTGCGAGGTGTAGCGTGTATGCAATGCACAGTCACAGAAATCCCTGCGGCGATGTCACTTCACGATGAAACGGATTGATTGATCAATCGGTCTTCAATAGTTGTACGTTGTAGAGTTTTACATTTATACAGTTATACAATTATACAAGTGTGAACAACATAATCAAGCCATGACATGATGAGAATGTCAGAATAACATTCGAATAAATCAATTATTAGTTAGTTTTTGTTTATTCGTGATATTGTACAATCAATCCGCTAACCCTTGAGACATATGTCTCGTGTTCCCTTTGGTTGGCTCTTGTCATGCATGTTTCTCTCCACTTGCGAGAGTACTCTCACAATGCAACATACCATCCAAGCATTGATGAGACCGACGCCTCATCCAGCATGACTTTGAGTAACATACTACAGTTCCCAAAGCGAGATTGAAGTCATAGGAGCCACAAATCATGACGAATGAGTGAAAACCTGGTTGCCAACCATTGTACGGTTATATCAAGTTATATATATCTATCGTATCATTATGCTTTTCATTTTTAGGCAGTTGTCTGTTGTACACTGACTTCTTCAATCTGCAGTACAGTATTAGATAGAACCTGGCGTTTTTAGCGCTATATACCTACCCACAGCTCCAAGTGGGTACAAGCAAGGGAAGAAAAAAAACAAAACGAATGACATTGCAGTCATCATACAAATGGTTGACACAAACTTTACAAATTGATTCTCGTTGATCTGTCGAAATCCATTCTGCGAGCGCCAATCTAGCGTTGTTTGTCTTGATTCTTCAGATGCAAATTCTGGATCCAGTCATGATTTTTCGATGAGAGAGACATCATTAGCTTATGAAGCTTATGTAAGCATACAGCATAATCTAGATTTCATATCTTCGGATTATTATATTATTTGTTACTATGTTATTTTATAATCTATACTATTTTTGTTACCTAGCAGAAATTTACAACCCAACATTCATCATGGTGACAAATATGAGAAATCAGATTCATGTTACTTATGTTTATTTTTTTGATCTCTCAATTTGGCGTTGCTGGCATCGTGCATCCAACATCGTTCGCCATGGCAAAGACAAAGGCAGATACAAAGAACACGGCCAAGTCACCCAAGACAAAATCAAAAGCAAAAGTAAAGTCTGAGCCGAAGAAACCGGTAGCACCCCGCAAGAGAAAAGCGGACAGCAACAGCAACCCATTTGACCTTCCTCCTGATGTCGGTCAGGCTTCCATTATGAAGTTCACCCAGAATCAGAAGACTCAACCTTCTGCAGTATCACCGCCCAACGATGCTCCCGTTGATCATCAAGTACATGTGACTGATGCCAAGGATATCGCAGTTGAGCATGACCCACAGGATGGACATATGGATCTTGACAAGACAGTGATTCCAGAGGTTTACCTGAACTTGAGCAGGGGACCACATATCAATCTGTCAGAGATTGTAGTGACAACCCGTGAAAAGACAACTGGACCAGTTTCTGTTTGGAGACCTATCCTTGGTGACTTTGTGAGGTGTTTGTCTGAAGATGAAGTGAACTTACTGGTTACCCAATGCAAAAATCACCCTCAGCTCGACGAACATGTCAAAACGATTTTGGCAACATGTGGTATCACTGGTGAAGAATGGACATTTGCTGATCCAGAAGGTGACGTACTTGAAGATGTTGAAGAAATGATTGTATGGTTGGTTAGCGAAGAGCATTCCAATCGCGTCAAGTCGACACCAATGACTGAATCAACACCCATGGAAGATGTGTTGACTGCTGACAATGCCACGACAGCGAACACAGCTTCTCCAGAGGCCGGCCAATTTGTGGGTACTAAAAGTATAGTAACTCAACTTTACATATTGTGTTGTAAAAACTGATTCACAAACACCAACATCAACACCGACACCGACACCTGGTAAATTTCCACTTGGGTTGGTTTACCAAAAAGATACCACAAGTCTACCAAAAACATTATGTTCCTTGCATTTCATGAAAGAATTTTGGGACTTGTGGGGGTCTTTTTTTGCGGACCAACCCAAGTGGAAAATTAGCACTGACACCAACACCAATACCCACACAACCACTACCACCATCATCAACATCAACATCAACATTAAATTAAATTCAAACATTAACAGTAACATTTTAACATCATCAACAACAACAACATCAACACCAACATCAAAAGCATCAACAACAACGCCAACACCAATACCACACAACTAGATTGTAAGACTAATAATATTGACCTTTTGACTTTTGATCAATAAGCAATTGGTGAGTGACAATGTTTCACACACTATACCTTTGCAACACAACCCCAATCAATGTAACATAACATAACTTATGTATGTAAACCCAATATGTTATTGTATCATATGTACACCGTGTAACCTGCAATCTGTGACACACTGACCATGACAGCAGGCTGTCACGGCTCCCGTCAACACCGGCGATGTCATTGGCACGGATCAGCAGGACTCTGAACTAGCGGATGAAAAACCAGATCTCTTTTCCAAGATGAAATCCAAAGTGGATGCGCTCATCTCACACCAGGCACATTCACTTGAAGTTGTATTATGGTGTGTGTCATAACAAACCAAGTCAACCAGAAATGGTAGAATCATGAGGAATGAGGAAAGTAGCTTTTCACAAATATCATTTTATGATATTATAAAGTATGATAAATGATTATGAATATGATATTATATGATAATATCCAATCATACAGACTAAATATTTTCTTATAATGTATAACATATATGTTGATAAATATGTTTTATGTTGTTTTAGTTTATTCTGAATCATACATTGCTTTAGTTTCAAAATACTTGTTTTTTGAATCTGACAACTTATAACATAACTAACACATATAAATATAATTGTATATATTCAAATTATATAACACGTTTCTGTAAAAGTATATCATATGATATGTATGACTGTATGGCTGTATGACTGTATGATGATAAAAAACTCTAACAACATTGTTGCAAGATATTGCCATTAGTGACGCCGATCAGGCATGCTCAGATCAAGCTCAAGTTTCCGAAATTCGTCTTCTACAAGACATGGTAGAGCTGTTTGACAGCTTTGAGGACAGGGTGAGGCAATAGAAATAGCTAATGTGATTCATTATGATATTTCTGGCATTACCTTTCAACTAATTTATTTGGGTGTTCGTATGAAATTCAGATATATCATGTGAGTGTCGGTATGATATTGTATTTTGTTCTTTCATATGAGATGCACCATGTATGTGGTATATTCAGCATCAGCAGTGACTTTGGTTTCAATCACAGTGTATTATTTTGATTATCAGCACTTGGTGTGAAATAAGCACATTGTGAGGAGTTATCAGCGACCATGATCACCAACAAGGACCTTTTTGCGAAGAACCTCAAGGCACGTTAATAACACATCCCAAAGATCACATTGATACTGCCATCATCAGTTGCTAGTACTGGCTGGTATATAATCATTGATACTGACCAGGTAAAATCCTATGGAATATGAGATTACTTACCAATCATCATTATAATTCTTATCAAGACAGTAGGTTAACTCCATTTGTTCTTGTGCACTGTCAGGCATGGAAGCTCATCGAGGAAGACAGTTCAGCTGCATTTGCACCTGATACCGGAATCCCCTGGACTTCTGTATGGTCATGCATCAAGAACCTCATCACCAAGTTTTCTTCGGTTGAGGCGAGTTGAAGAGATTTGAACTTGAAACTTTGTTGATTGTCGAAAATAAACAACAACTACTTTGATCAGATGAGTTAGACCCATGTTTCATGATTTTAATTCCAAATAGAGTCTGTTCTTCTCATTGTGATATTGTTTCTGAAGTAAGTGTAGATGATGTCAATCAAAACGAACTTATTTACAAAGGGAACACACATAGCCACAGATAATTTGTCGCCATCATCAGGTAACAGACCAGACGAACTACATCCAGAGCATCAAGAATGTGCTGGACGTCGCTCTGTCATATCAACTCAGTTCGCCGTATGAATCACAGGAAACCGGTCAGCAATGGAAACAGCGGGCCAACCAAAACGTGCCAACGGGTTTACATTCAAATTCAACGACAACTTATAGTACATTCATTCAAAAGATATGGGCCAACTATCAACCAATTTATACAATATATAAAACAACTAATTATAGTTATATACATGCATAGTTATATAATATTGCTAGTTTACACGTAACAAACCATACGCACACACCTTTTTTCTGGGATGTGTCACCACGCACCACCTCCCACATTCCACATTTAATTGTTTGACATAATCTAATTATTTTCATTGTTCAATATAGTCATATAGTATTCTTGTTATTATTTTTTCAATGAACTTGGATAGACATCTGACTAATTAATAATACGGACGTAATTTATTTCTAATGAATCACTTATCATCATTATCAATAACCAATAATATTAATTAATATAAATTAATTCTATGTTTGTAGCCTAGTCGACAGTCTAGTAAGTCTAGCAGTATATATTCAACTTACTATTTAGCTTTACGATTGTGTTTATGTTAATTCAAGCTGACCCTTTATGCCAGGAGTTTTTGGAGACTGATGAGGAAGACGCCCCTGACTCCATACCAGAGGCTTGTCTTTGTTTCTAATGTTTATTTGTTTTTGCAGTTCCGGTAGTTGAAACCTAAACGTCATTGATCATTGTTGATGTTTCAGGACTTTTTTCAAGTGCATTAAACATGAGTCACACCTATACAATCACATACATATATTATACTTATTGCTTACGCCATATGTATGTATATATTATATATATTCATATATATATATATATATATATTATAAACATATTATTACATATATACATACATGCATACATACATTCATACATACATCCATGCATACATTCATACATTCATATAGTCATACATTGATACATTCATACAAACATACATTCATAGATTCATACAGTCATACCTTCATACATTCATTCATTCATACATTCATTCATTCATTCATACATACATACATACAACTATACAAATGTGCGAACAAAAAACATAGACATTTGATTGTGTTCGGTCATATCCATATCCACCGTTGCTCTCAGGATGGGATACAACCTGATATTACAGCTGACGCAATCATGCAGAGCTATGCTCAGGCCGGATTTGCGTTCTTGATCTAATTACAGTTAGTCTTTTAGTTATGTACATATTGTGACAGTATACTTATGTTGGTTTGTCATTCCTTTGAATATAGGTTTGATGTTTTATTGTAGTTTGATATATATATATATAAATAACACACTAATTTTTCATATATACATACATATCGGTTTTTACAAAAACAACATTTCCAAGAACCAGTTTGATAGAATTCACTGAATCCAAAACAATTTCTCCTCATGTGTAGGCGATGGTCGCCCGTGCAATGGACATTCCGGGTACGCAAGAGAAGATTGCTAACCTTCGTCGATCATGGGCAATCGCTAGCACATGCACAGGATGTGGTACATTCGAGATGTGTTTCCAACATGTTGCTGATGCATTGTCGACCAGACTGCCAGTACACGATGATGATGAGTTTTTAGTCATTCGATCATACTAATTGTTGATGCTGATATGGATTTGTGATTGTTTTATGTTTTGATATTTAAACATATAAAGTATATAATATATATATATGAATATGATTTTCATTTATGATGTTGTTATTAATTTATTGTTGGTGTTGGTGTTGTTGTCAGTGGTTCACTGCCAAAAAGGCAATGACCATGGTTCAATGACATGTCTCATCTAAGGTGAATGTGACAATGGCATGCGAGTGTGAGAAATTCAAGCAAGCGAACTTGATCAAGTAGGTTCTGGATCGCTCCACATGTTTGTTCCAAGATGTCACATGTTTGGACAACAACACCGAGCGACATTGCGTTGCACATGAGAAAGCATGTGTTACGAAGCTGCAACATTGTTATGTAATGGCGACAAACAATGAGCGGAGGGAATGATATCATTTGCTTATAAGCAGTAGTGATTAAGTAAAGTAAGAGTCAGTAAGATTAATATTTTTCCAGTTGTTTGATGCAGATGACATGGTTATAGTCTTAGTGATAGGTGATTTGTTTTTACTGAGTCAGTATGAGTCAATGATACCAGAGAGCTAAGGATTTGCCGTTGCATCTCTTTTGCTTGGGCAGCGGCTTTTCATGCAAATCAATGTCTAAACTGCAGAATGAGGGTGCAAGCTTCAAGAAAGCGATGGCTGAGAAAAATCAGGGCTTCATTTAGTATTGATCTTTTCTTTGCCGGGAATCAACAATTTTGACACTTGACAAATTGGTTCTAGTGATTGATATTGATCATTGATGATATATTATAATATATTGATTATTCATTGTGTTTTTTGACAAACAACCAAGTTATTTTGTATGTGGTATGTTAACAAATATAACCATTGACGGCCAAGATACCATATGCCATATACATTATACATTATGCATTTTGCAAAAGATACAACCATTGTCCTATTTTTTCATATCTTAAGCCTAAAATCAAAATATTTACATTACACAAAAGTCAACAGTGTTACATCATAGTATGATTCGTTCATTACAAGCAAACATCCTTTCGATTCAGAAACTAGATCCGAAATTTTATTGCGGTATCCGATCACTTTACATCGTATTGATTTGGTACTGCTACACATTGAAATACACTGGTTACAAGTCAAGAATAGATCGTCATAACATATGGTCTTAGTCTCATTCATGACCATTGGCTTCCAGGACTCTAGCTCCTATCGAACTTTCGATGGCACTATGCAGACCATCAAGCATACCAAACCATTGTGGTTTGTGATGGAGAATGTTGATGTAGGTGATGCCACAGAGGACGACAGCAATGGTGCAGTCATTCAGAAGGTGATGGCAGAAGCAGGGTATGAGACACGTCACTAGTCTAAGTCTAGATATGGTAATGGAAGTAACACAATGGTAATGTTGTGGAGCAGTTTTTTATCAACCTCCTATTTGTTTATCGCAACAAAAAAATAATAGTGGTGTTACAATATATGCCGATATGTGATTATTGTTTTGATTTATCGACATCAGCCTGCGATGTAATTATCCATCAGTTTCAATTCTCTAAAATTAGGCTTTATTAAACTTCATTCATTGTTTGTTTTTTTTTATCAATCTACTTACTTACCTAATTCATTGTTCTTTATGTACTTGAGTCTTACTAGATTATATACATTCCATTTATAAATATATATTGTTATAACTATATTTTTATAATAATATGAATGTATATATATAAATCACATTTAAGTGTGCTTCATCATGAGCTAGTAAACTAAAACTGGATATGACTATGAGGAAAGGTTTCGTTTTAGAACGCGGGATAATACTCAATTTGAGACGCGACTTTATTACTCATTTTGAAACGCGACACACTCTGTGCCATGGTTTCCATGGTTTCTATTTTTCTCTGCGGTTT
>Ga0126342_10016223_pt1 | contig 13002 bp, 11 predicted proteins | sample Cyp1metagenome_FD_92528 | JGI IMG/M metagenome (GOLD analysis project Ga0126342, IMG submission 92528) | Coral microbial communities from Lord Howe Island, Old Settlement Bay, Australia - Cyphastrea 1 metagenome | ecosystem: Host-associated > Invertebrates > Cnidaria > Coral ... | reverse complement strand
ATATATATATATATACATACGGGATTCGTAGCCACATGTTTGGGGCATACACGATATTGTTGTGGCTCATTCTGGTTCCAAGGTTTTGACCCATATCTGTGTCTCCTCTTGGAATCAACTGCCCGCAGCCATCAACTACACAAAAAAAAAACGGCTGTCCTTTGGAAGCTTTCCGCGCATGAAGCGAGTGAAACTTGCGTCGGGGAAACAACCTTCATAATCTTCCCCTTCAAGCTCCTCTTCCTGCGCACATTGGACAGACCGGGATGTGGACCACAGGGATGGTTTCAACAAGCACTAAAATGGAACTGGAGGTCTTTTTTTGTGACCAAGTTGACCATGGGGCATTTTCAAAAGAATCTGATTCTGACAGAGCAACAACCAACCCTTAACACTTAAGGAAAAACTCCAGGGAGGAGAAGGCTGTGATCTATTCATACTTGTTGCGGATTTGTAGATACCAGTCCCTACTTACTACGAAAACCAACAAATGAAGCAGTGCTTTTGACACCAAAATCCACCCCGACTCAGGAACAAACTCCAGAGTACAGTGCAGGTTTTCTATCTGTAGGAATCCGGTGATAGAAATTTGCCACAAACCCCCAAAAAATGCAACCTGCATGTCAATCCTCGCCAATCCAATCCTGACTCAAGATGAACCATGTCCTCCAACGAATTAGAACAAAGCATGTTAGAGTGTTAGAGTTTACATGTTTTAGGAGTGGAATTCGGGTGCTGACAACAGATCAACCAGGAATCCGCTGAAATCCGGATTGAACCAGCCAGAACAAACATGGATCTTCCCACCATTCCATGGTCACCCGAGCACTGAAACCACTGAATTCTGGATACGGACAAATTTGGCTCTTCGCCCAAAAATACCTTGGAGATCAGGAAAATTCCAATGGTTTTTCATAGTTTCCCTATCAAAGCTGGAACAAATTGGCGGAGAATTATCCATTTAGGAACCAAACCCACTATCATATTGTTGGTTGCATTCTGATTTTCTGTCCTCAGTTTTATGGTTGCTGCTAAATTCCCCGTTGTATCCCGTGATATTTATTTAGCATTATATCCCATATATAGAATGTTGGGCCTAATGCCCCCATAACCTTTGTTGGTAAACCCATAAATCATCTTATGAGTATGTATACTTATATAAGTTTGAAGCAGCGTTGGCTTTTTCTGCAAGCCTTCGAGCACAATCTTCACATGTTGCTGCGTCCACACAGGCGCAAGGCTAAATCAAAGGCAATTGCTAAAAGACCGGTCCACATTGCCAAGATTCAAAATGGGAAATGCAGGCATCGCTTTCCAAGGGAGGGAAGCAACGCGGGGCTGGGCCCGGCAACAGCTGCATCCAATCAACTTCAGCTCAAAACTTTCAGGGCTTAAGTTTGAAGCAGCGTTGGTTTTTTCTGCAAGCCTTCAAGCACAATCTTCACATGTTGCTGCGTCCACACAGGCGCAAGGCTAAATCAAAGGCAATTGCTAAAAGACCGGTCCACATTGCCAAGATTCAAAATGGGAAATGCAGGCATCGCGTTCCAAATCTGCCCAATGTGGATGAGCGCTAGCTCAGCCTATAGCTAAAGCAAGCAAAGCGGAAGATGCATCACTCAGCTCCAGGACCACATTTCTCTGATCCTGGGGCAAGTCAGCCAATAACACCTGACCCATGACATCTTGAAGGTAATGCTCCAAAGTGCGCCTTGACTGCCAACGGCCACGCCACAAGACGCGGTTGACGTCCTCCGTGTAATGAAACATCCAGGATGCACCTGAACCACGCAGAGACTTAGGCGTGATTCCGCGCTGTTTCTCTGTCGTAGGTATGCCCAAGGTTTTGAACAACAAGTTCCATCGGGTGCGAAACATCGAAAAACTGCAGCCAAACAGAAGTTGAGTGTTGGGCATGCATCCAAAAAGGCTATCCAAAAAGAGGACGGTCACTTGGTCGCTAATGCGAGCATGTTGGCGAAGCATAAATCTGCTAGTTTTGGTCTTCACCAGCTTGACATAGCAAATCAGCTCTGCAGACAGCACATCTCGAGGCAGTACCAAGTCCGATCTCCGCAATGGTAAAATCTCATTCGGCCGTAAAAGGCCATGGAAACCGAGAAGCATAGCTGCAGCGAAAAAGGGCCATTGCCAGAGCAAAGCCAGTGCAACGCCAGCCTGAAACACGCTGGCAGGCATCACCATTGCCCGCTCAGAAGGCTCGGCCTCTTCCCACTTCTTCAAGGTGGACCAGGCCGCCGTGATGAAAGGGCGATAGCTCTGGAAACGGTCAACCACAGTGTTTATGGTTTCAGCAAACACATACTTGGGAGCCCCAGAGTAAAAGAGATGTTTACCATAGGCGATCAGAGCGGTGCTCATAAGTTCTGGAGGGAAATTCTCCGCAAAAACCAAAACATCTAATTCATCCTTGATCCATTTGCAAAACGAATCAAAACAAACGTCCCTACGCTTGTTTGTGGCAGGGTGCCTGCTGGCGGTGACCTCTAAAGAAAAAGCTGAGCGGCTTGCAGCTGTGGCCTGTCGACTGCGGGGCATGCACTTCAAGGATTGCAAGCTCTGAGCACCGAAAGGCGCAGCAAACGACTCCAGCCAGATAGAGGCCACACCAATTGATCGGCTACCTGCACTTGCTCAAAGGTTGTAGGATCGCCAGCCAAAAGCATCCGCAGCCAGCGAGGAACATGGGTCGAAGGTTGGCGTAGCCGAACAAAACGTGATATATCATCTGAAGCATTGTGAGCTGACCCTATATGAAGAAGGTATGGATAAATATCACCACCAATGACATAAGGCAGGGTAGACCCCAGATAAAAGTTCAGTTGTCGACTACTGGATCTGCCTTTTGCATTCGCCCCAATAACGACCCTTGAATCCAACAGCGCACAGAAACGACTGTGAGCACGATATCTCGCCAGGTGCTTCAACAGGCTACGATATGAAAGGTGCTCATTGATGTTTATATGGTTTTGCTTTGTGAACCCGTACTGTAGCAGTTTCTTCCAGTGAAGTGAAGTCCCCAATTCGCCTACCCACTTCGGGGGAGTGGAAAAAGGACGTTGAGTTGTTTGAGCCTTCACTGAATCTAGCTCCCGCCGCAAGCGAAGGTTAAGAGAAGCTACATGATCACAAAGAGGGAGAGGGTAAGCTGCTGAGAAACTCGCCACTGATTGCCCCAATCTGGGAGAGGCCCCAAACACCGCTTCGGCCGAAGGACGGCAACTTTTGTTGAACTTCCGAAGTGTGGCGCGGTCAAAAGTGCCACGGATACGCAAGTGCTTTCCAGCACAACCGCAAACACGCTTGGCTGCAAGCTCGGCAAAGTGTGGGTTGTTACTTATCCAACTGCTGAGCTTCTGGAAAGGGGTACCCCAACCACAAAAAGGAAACCGAGTTAAAAGGAAACCAGCATCGTAAAGGCGAGTGTAAATATCCAGCTTGTACATGACCGAGCCGCCCGGCTGTTCAATACTGCAAACCAAATTGTAGCACAGACAAAGCCAAAGAATAAATCCCCCCGCATAGCAAATTGATTTCCAATGTGGGTATGAGGCTCACCGGGATCAAAACCAAAAGGGGCTAAAAGGGATCTCAGCCGAGGCCTGCGTAAAGTGCCAAACGTGGTGCAGACAGGGGCCACATGCCAGAATCTGACCACACGCCGAACCAGCAGGCCAATGATGGCTAAAAAGGTTGAGGGCCGCAGCACATCTCCGACTGCTCCGTCCTTGATGTCGAAGCCGGGGTGTACCCGGAATCCGGCTGCAGCATGGGCTGCACTGAGATGACCAGAGCCCCTGAATACCTCTACAAAATCCCAAATAAAACCCTCTGATAAAGGAACTGGAATTTCGTCAACATGCTCCGGTGAGTCAGTAATCCCCGAACCATGGTTGGCCATGTACTTACCCAACGTTGAAGTATCTATTCTGGTATAAAAACCTTTCTGTTCAGAGACTCTGCAAAGCTCTAGAGTGGCAGCCCTCGAAATAGGAGTCGAGCAAACTCCACCGCCGTGCAACGAGGCATCCGAGCAGAACAACTGGTCCAGTGGCTGAGCACGTAGATTAGTGAAAGCAAATGGAGACCAAATAGCCAACATCAACAGCTCTTGTTTTGCACCAGTTGTCATCTGAAAATAGTCAAAACGATTGTAACAATGAGCACCTTCATGAAATACATCGTTCAACAAAGACAACAGGGGGCGACGAAACATTAATACAAAGATCCAGCAACCGATGATGGTTTCCAAAAGGTGCTTTGAAGTCCATCCCAACTGGACCAGTTGCAAAGTCAGCTTCGCCAGCATGAGAATACGGAGGCGAGGAGCACTGACCAAGCCCCGTCTCCCATCAATCTCTGCCCCCAAAATTGTGGTTTGGAAACTGTCTCGAATAGATTTCTTCTCGGAGACGCGGAGGCCAGCATCACGATAGGCCTGCCCCGCCAGGGAAAGCAAGCGACGGTCTTCGCGTTGCACTGCTTCCGAATTACCGCACAAACCCCGAGGTACCTTCTGCAGCACTGCCAAATCATCAATACACAACATCACCAAAACAGGGGACCTGGGCAAAGGTTTTCTGTAACACACTTGCATATCCTCTCGTAACACTCCGGCACGCTGCAAGAGGTTTGTATGGGAATGCTGCGCCAGCTCCACGGCATAGGAAGTGCCCATCGCCAAGGTTGAAAAACAGCCTACCACCATTTTACCAGCAAACTTAGGGTCCCAGGCATTAAAAGAGCTGAACGTTTCGGCGGGAAAAACACCATGCACATGATTCCGATCCGCATGCTCAGGAGGAACTTGAAAACAATGGTAAAAATCTTCCAAATCGTCAGCTCCCATGACCAGGTCCTCATGCTGATCCAGGAATAGGTTGCACAGCAAGCTGCCATGGGCTAAGGTGATGGTTGATGAATTAAGGCTAAGCGTTCGACCATTCTCAGGAATAGGATTGAAAATCTGCCTGTCTTTCTCTGTACTTTTGTAAACAGCAAACAAACCACAACGATATTTGCATTCGGATTGCGAAGCCTCCAAAAGTTTGAAGCAATGCACGTCATCCCACTTCTTGAACAACTTAAGCAAATCATCCCGGGAACACATAACTCTGGCAGGTCTAACCTTGGGCCAGGTACTTTCAGGAGTGCGAATAAGCTTTGGGTCCAAAAAGCCAGCCTTTAACAACGGGTCGTTGATAAACTGCTCTGGGGAAAACGTGGGTGCATGCTTGAACTGGATTCTGTCTGGATCCACTGGCATCGCAGTAGATCCCTTGGATTGAGAGCCAGAAACGGTCCGGCTTGGCTGAACTGGAGTTGAACTGCAGGATGGAGAAGCAGGGTCTTGCTTAGCCGCCTCTCCGTCAAAATCTGCAGCTGCACCAAAAGTTGAAGGTCCCTTGCCACGACAATATGCGTCCAGCTCATGTCGCAAGGACTGTGTTGCTGTGCCTAGCTCATCCAAAGCTTCACTAAGTGAACTGAATTTGCCAAAAGCACGATCTAAACCGCTACTCGGCCCTGGGCTAAGGCGGTAGAACAGCCGTAGTGAGTTTTCCAAATCATCCAGCATTCTGCTTTGGGCAGCTGAAATAGGCGAACCAGAACTTTTTGTGTCTACCTTGGGTTAACCAGTTGCAAGTAGCCACATAAACCCGAAGATGCTCACGAATAATGACCCTAAGTTTGAAACGAGCTCGGCGCCTGCCAGATCTGACAGTCCCTGCAGGGATAAGACTGGCTGGAATTGGACACGGCCACAGTTGCTTCGAAGAACAGGAGCTGCTCCCCATCATATGAAGTTTTAAATTCTGCTTGCAGAAATTTCCTAATGGCGTTGCACTAGAAAACAAAACTTTGAAAATGCTAGTGCCATAGCTGCTTGAAGTGACAAATGAAGGTAGCAGTCTGCTGGCTCCCTTCGAAGCACGGTCAGGCAAGGTGGAGCTGGCAAAGCTCCTAGGCACTGCAAAACTGTTGGAAGCTATTCTGCTTCCGCTGCTGCCGCAGCCGTCTTCTTCTTCTTGGGGCGCCACTTTGGTGCCGGCTTCTTGTCGTCCTCCGGGACGTTCTCGGGGCTGGACTTTGGGCGCACTAGCTTGGTGGTCTTGTCGGACATTTGCTCCAAGTCCTTCAAGTAGGCCAGTTGCGTAGCGATCCATCTTGGGTCGGCCAGCTGACCGTGGGTGAACTCCGTCTTGATGGACTTGTGCAACTCCGTCTGGGCGAAGGGCGGGTCCTCCAGGTTTGTTAGCAAGTGTGCCAATCTCAGCTGACCTCCATCGCAGGCTGCCTGCTCCACGAACACTGCAAGAAGTGCAATCAACATCTGAACGCGTTGACCGTCGCCTCTCTCTGCAGCTTCGAACATCGCGGCCGCTATGAAGCCCACATACGTCAGCGTCTTCAAGTTCCCAAATGGAACCGTCTCCTGGAAGTGCATCCAAAGGTCTCGGGGCTCCACCTCCGAGGAACTGGTTTTGCGACGTGCAAGAGCCAGTCTGTCCTTGAAGAGTTGGTGAACCTTTCCCGGATGCCTCTTGAAGTGATCTGCCAGCACCTGTCTTGCAGAGATGCCCTTCACGCCGGACCCTCGGGGAGCGTCTTCTGGGTCCTCGGATGCAGCACCCAAGATCCTGAGCGGATCGGCCTGGGCGGTCTTTGCAGCAACCAGCTGACTTAACAGCTTGGTCTGGGAGGCCAGTAGCTTCTCCAATGTTGAGGTTGCAGGATTGGCTTCCGCCTCTGCTATCTCGAGGTCTTCTTCCTCCTCGGCAACCTCGACCATGCCACCAAGGGGGACGCCACCATCGGCTGCTGCGCTTGGACGGGCCACTCCACGGAGGTCGCCCAGACGCCCCGGGCCAGCGCTCGCCAGTTCGCGTAGTCGTTGCTGAGTAGCTGCTGGAAGCGGCCCTGGGGAGCGGTTGAACAGCTGAGGCTGGCGAGGTGGGGCATCTGGAGCAGCAGGGGCACCGGCTTCGAGACGATCCAGTCGCTTGCCCATTCCGCCAACTTGAGCTACTTGTCCTTGGAGGCCTTGCACAGCACGCTGCGTGACTTCGGCTTGGGTCAGCAACTGCTGAAGCAGCTGATCGGCAGGAGCCGTTTCTCGTCGAGCTTCGCCTCCAGGTTGATCTTCGCCATTGGCCGCTTCTGCACAGGACTGATAAACCTCCAAGCGTTCGTCTTGGCCTGCTTGAAGGAAGATATCCACCAAAGCCAGCAGAGATGCGGGCGAAGGCCAGTCTGGGGAGCCGCGATAGCTGCCAAACGTGGTGACCTGTTCGATGAGCACATCTCCCGGGAGTTCTGTCACTATGCAGTCGAACCCGGAAGCGTCGAGGTCGAACAGGATAACATCCAGCTTTCGCCGCACTGCCCGAGTGCTGACTGGGTCGACAGTGCCCTCCATATAAGGCCCAAGGATACCCGGGTAACCGTCCTCCTCGGCATGGGTGAAGTGCGAGATATCCAGTCCAAGTCGAGGTATGCAAACGATCGCACCTGACTCCACCACTCGAGCCACCACAATCCTGCAGCATTGCCCAGAGAAATGGAAATAGGCCTGTGTAGGCCCGCCGCGATCAGCGGCTGTCTTCAATCCTTCAGGGAGGCTGGTGGCCATCACCGCAGATGCGGTAGGGACCGAAAGCCTGCACCCAGAATAAAGGCTGTGACTTCCGCCTCAGATGCAAAGCCGTGCGATATGGCCTGCACGTCAAAAACCCCTTGGAACTTGACGTCCTCCAGATAGGTGCGGTAGTCGCGAGTGTAGTAAGGCTCCACACCACGACCGTTTGCCAGCACCACGTAGTACCTCACTCGAAGTTCTGAGCGTGGTCCGGAAAAAACACCCACTTCTCCTCGCCGAATTGCAGCGGCTTGTCGACCACGAGTGTAGGCACAGGTGATACGATGAACGCTGTCGGCGTTCCCAGTGCGCAATCGAGGTCCCAAAGCAGCAACCACAGCAGGTAAGACCTCTGGAGTCTCCACCAGCCACCAATCCTCAGCCTGAGCTACGACAGTCTCGGGCTCCAGTGCAGCAAGATCAGCTCCGCCAGGCAATGGGTCAGGTTCAACAGCAGTGACCAAGGTGGCCGCCACAGGGGTTTTGAACAGGGCCCTCAGCCTATTGAAGATACCAATAACCAATCTGAGTAAATAACCACAAATGGGCATAAACTATTGACGATATCTTTGGAGCCTATCCTGCCTCCTCAGATCAGGCACAGCCTCTGCCAAAGCGTAAGCCAGTCCTCGAAGGATGCACCTGCGAAGGTTAGGGCTCAGGCACAGAGCAGTGATCACACAACCAGTGATGAGGCCGCCCAACCAGCACAGCACACCGAGCAGCAAGATATCGGAGCTGCGGCTAGGACACAGCCAGGATTGGAAAATGAGGGGAAGTAGGGAATCTTATCCCACATACACTTGACCCGGCAACAGCTGCATCCAATCAACTTCAGCTCAAAACTTTCAGGGCTTATATACTCATAAACCCATTGTATCCATCATAAACCCCGACAGATGTCACCCCAGATTAATGAAGTCGGAATTTAAAAAAAAAAAAAAAAACTTATGCTGCCCCCAGAGTAGCGTGTTCGATTACTCTCAAAATGGAGAAGGCGGGCAACCCCCCAACTTAGTCATCTGCTTATTTAGTACGGTCTTGTCGTTTAGCATAGCCGTCCAAAATCTCAGAAAATGACCCCTCTGTAGATGATTTAGCCATCAAAAATGACCATTCTTCAATTGCCAAAGGCTCCCTCCGAAAACCAACTCGTCGAACTAGTCATGGTCATGGTTTCCAATGGGTAAAAAATTGGGATGACCATGACCCATCCCACCTTGAGTTGGTGGATCCTTTTCCACATTTGTTGGTTGTATCGCTCACCCTTGGGTATATCCTTAATCATATGAAGGTGATTACAGATCCCATGAAATCTTACCCCATGCTTACCAGTAAAATTTATACCTATTTTAATTGTTACTATTATATATAGCAACCCCCAAACAAATAGAAGTTCCTGACATCCCAATTTGAAATGGTGGCAAATCATATGTTTTCATTTTTTTTGCTGCATTTTTTGGGGAATCTATATAATGTAGTTACTACATCCCCATTCATCTCCAATGAAAACCAACGTTTTTCCTCCTTCCCACGCATCCCCGGTTTCCTCCGGTGCACAGCCACCTTGGAGCGCTGCCGCAGCGCTGTAGATGGAAAGTTTCAGAACCTGCGCCGGAAAAAAAAACAGGAAAACCTGTGGTTTTACCGAGGCAAATTAGAAATCACCCATATGTTTTTTAAAGTGTACTATTTTAGCAACAAAAATTTGGATTTGCCAGGGAATATGCCATTTGTATATTTTTTTAGGTTTCATGCCAGACATGATCAAGTCGAATCATCGGCACGCAAACACTTGGAAAGGTTTCAGAAATGTTGGTTGAATGATATCAACGATGAAAGGGAATAAGATAAAACGAGACGAGACAAAATGAGGTGGATATGTTTTTTTTGTTGGAAAAATGTAGATTTTCCATTGCAGCATTAGATACCAGAGGTTCGAAGGTTTGATGTATTATTTGTGTATCTAAAGACATTTGAATTTGTGTCTCACATTTATAATCCCATGCCCCTACTACTAAACGTACCGCAAATATTAAAACTAAGGTCCATCCTGAATTTGGGGGAAATTTCCAGTTGGTCAATTTGATTTTTAATTGATCCTCTTTAAAGATCAATTCAAAATGAATCCAAATTAAAAATTTATCATGTTTCATTCAGGAAAGAAACACATCATTCCCAAAAATGATCGGTTTGTTGTTTCATGAATTTAGCCCCAGAAAACTGTAGGTCATCCACCGTGGGTGTGGTAGTAGTATGGTAGTTTTTGTCACCGAGGCAACCCAACACGGGCGAAGGAAATATTTGGGAAAAAATGAACCCAGTTTTTGCAACGCAACATTCCAGCGTTCCAGCATTCCCAGACCCAGAGATTGAAAACCAACAGTCACAGCTGTTGGGAACATCCCAAATAGCAAGAAAATTTGCTAGGGGTCGTTCTAGATAATGGGAAACACGTGACAATTTTGTTTTGACAGCAAGCCATCACTTAATTGGTTTTTCAATGGTTTGACACAGACCCAAAGTATTGTCATGAAACAAACCTATAACAACCCAACCACAACACAATTCACCTTGCGATTCTCCTCGACACTGGCACCAGCACCCATGGCGACGAACTGTGACAAACCACTTGGTGGTGTTCGTCCAGAACGCAAATCAAATTCAAAATTTTGACTTTGTCCCAGAATGATTCCACTGCGCACAAATCGTCGAATCAGATGCGAATTTATTTCATGCGTTGCGGGATGTTTGACATGTTGATACTGCAAATTTTGCGGGCAAACACACTGAGTCTGACTGAGTCTTCAACTGTTTGAAGACGAAAAAATTATGGGTCTTGGAACCGCTGGTGGCCATGCGCAACATGAAGCTGAGGAAATTCAAATGTCACATGCCAATCTGAGTGGATGCAAAACGCTGTGGTGAACAAACTGTAACAAATGCACTCACGCCTTTTTGCAACGAGGGGATGCAACTGTGGCCTGTTTTTCTCCCCACTTTCCGGCATAGGCCAGCAGTGCATCCCAACATTGCAAGACGTCAATATCGCATGCACAAGCACCAAGTTGTAAGACACGTTCCAACCTCAAACGCGACGGCCCATCGGCCAAATTCGAGTCGTGGGGGACCCGTGCATACCACGGCGTCAGCTGATGTTCAAACTCCAAGCCAAGCGTGGCATTGAGAATTCCCCTTGCCAAAACATTTGTTGTATGACCAGCAATCAAAGAATCTCTCACATCGTTGTTGTCGGTGTAGGTCACCACAGCACCTGAAAGGTTTTTACCCCAAACAAGGAAGGCACAGAACAGTGCAAAGAACTCGCGCTCGTATTTTTTGCATCTCTTGCCAGCAGGGTTCAGCGCATGTTGGAGGTCAACTGTTTGGAGAAAAACTTCACAGGCTTCCCTGAAGGGTCGAACCGCACTGCACCAATGCCGACAAAGGTAGAGTCGTCTGATGACTCAAAGGACGCATCCGTCTCAATAAACCAGACTGCATTTGAGGACGGGCGCAATTCGCGAGGTCTGCTTAGCTCCAAGAGTCTCACATGCAACTTCAAAGACAACAACGCTTTGTCATCAAGCCTGCACGCATGCCCGCTGTAAGCATGCTGCGTCACAACGGCTAACGGCTAACGCCGTCTTGGCAATCCGTCCAAATATGTTGCCTGCAACGAACTGGAGGCGATCCCTCAACTTCAGTGCCTCATGGCGCGACAACTTGCGCTCTTCCAGAATCGCCAACAAGGCCTGCACCAGCTCAGCACGCCTGCTCTCTGTGTTTCCAACTTTATTTCCAAAGATTGAACCACTCACGCACATCTCTATCGTAATGGTCGCTCTAAAACAAACGCGTTGTCTCGCTCCGAAAAATTTTAAAAACAATGATTTCGCCAAAAACCGTTTTTTTCTGAAATCACTACATGTAGTTAAAAGACATGTCTGAAAGAGGAAACGGCCGAGCACCTTTTTCTCACAAAAACATTGGGGACGATCCATCCACGCCCCGCCAAAGCCCCACTTCCTTGAGGCGTGACAGAACCACTGGTCCGATCGTTTGCCATGGAACATTTGTTATGGCACATCCCAATCTTTTGATCAAGCTGAAGTCAGACCTGCTTGGTCCATCGCTGATATTACTGTGAGAAGGTACTCTGCTGAACCATACCTTCAACTGCAACATTGATTCTCGGGCACAGAAATACTCTATGATGGCATCAGCCATTCGAGTCGCCCCAGCCCCTTTAATCAATCCAGCTCTGGCTGAGTCGTTGTCTACATAGAAGACAACTTGGCATTTATCAAAGCCATCACCCCAAATCGCAAGTGAGACAAGAAGTGGGAGGAGCTCCACTTCGTAAATGGGGTGCTTTGAATCAATGAAAAAATGTTGTGCAAATTCCTGAGGAAGTACAGATCCAAATGCCATAACAGCTGTGCCTTGCGGGCTCACAAGAACCCCACCAATCGAACATTCCTGTTCGCAAGCACCATCCGTAAAACAAATCCAAGTGGAAACAAGGGGGGGGCCTGAGAACCCAAAAGCAAAACGACAGCAAACAAATTTGAGTAATAATTGGTTTATTTCCCTTTCGCCTCTTGCCAGCATCTTTTTAGAAGATGAACATTATGGGCGCATTCACTGCAAATTTCATTTTTTCAGCTCTGCACAGAAACATTGAGTGACGGTGCGCAATAGCCAAGCAAGCTCATTTGAGCACGGTCATGCGAGGGCGGCTGATTTCCAACTCAACCTCCGACGCATGCAGTGGAAACCTCCCAGTTTTTTTTTCAGCTGCGCACGGAATAAATGAGTGACGGAGCGCAATAGCCAAGCAAACGCATTTGAGCACGGTCATGCGACGGCGGCTGATTTCCAAATCAACCTCTCCTTTCCTTTCCCTTCCTTTCCCGTCCGTTCCCTTCCTTTCCCTTCCTTTCCTTTCTCTCTTTCTTTCCCTTTCTTTCCCTTCCTTTCCCGTCCTTTCCCTTCCTTTCCCTTCCTGTCCCTTCTTTTCCCTTCCTTTCCCTTCCTTTCCCTTCCTTTCTCTTTCTCTTTTCCTTTCCCTTCCTGTCCCTTCCTTTCCCTTCCTTTCCCGTCCGTTCCCTTCCTTTCCCTTCCTTTCCCTTTCTCTCATCTCCCTTTCTTTCCCTTCCTTTCCCGTCTTTTCCCTTCCTTTCCTTTCTCTTTCTCTCTTCCTTTCCCTTCCTTTCCCTTCCTTTCCCTTCCTTTCTCTTTCTCTCCTTCTCTCCCTTCCTTTCCCTTCCTTTCCCTTCCTTTCCCTTCCTTTCTCTTTCTCTCTTTCTTTCCCTTCCTTTCCCTTCCTTTCCCGTCCT